>OLRP01000018.1_pt1 | contig 110117 bp, 97 predicted proteins | sample 1672401 | NCBI WGS metagenome assembly OLRP01 (sample SAMEA3136682, study PRJEB25190) | human gut metagenome | reverse complement strand
CTATGATGTTGTTGATCATTCCATCCGGTCACTCCTGAACCCGGAACTTACAGCAAGCTGGGAGAAGGGACTGAACTATGTGGCAGAAGGTTTCATCACATCAGATGAATATATGAGAAAACTCGATCATTTTATCACCAGCAGAACCGTTGGGGTGAAAGGACTGAACAATCAATATCAGCTTAGAGCCTGCTATGAAAAAGCAGCAGGATTCTATAAAAAGGCATAAAATGTAAGTCGGTTCTAACCGGCAGAAAGGAATTACCATGTTAGAAGCATTAACAGTAAAAGAAAATTATTCATTAGACCAGACAATCGCAAAAGATATCTTCAACGGAGTTACTTATCCGTGGGAAGTACTTCCGAAGATCAGCAGCTTCATCCTTGAGCTTGGAGCTACATTGAGCGAGGACGAATACGAGAAACGCGGGGAAAATGTATGGGTAGCGAAATCTGCAAAGGTTGCTCCGACTGCATTTATCAATGGACCGGCAATCATCGGAAAGGATGCAGAGGTTCGTCACTGTGCATTTATCCGTGGAAATGCGATCGTAGGAGAAGGAGCTGTTGTAGGAAATTCCACAGAGCTTAAGAACGTGATCCTTTTTAATAAAGTTCAGGTTCCGCACTACAATTATGTTGGTGACTCTGTACTTGGTTACAAGTCCCACATGGGAGCCGGATCCATCACATCCAATGTAAAATCAGATAAGAAACTCGTTGTGGTAAAAGCCGGAGATGAGAAGATTGAAACAGGTATGAAGAAGTTCGGCGCAATGCTCGGAGATGAAGTAGAAGTAGGATGCGGAAGCGTTCTGAATCCGGGAACAGTTGTTGGAAATCACAGCAACATCTATCCACTTTCTTCTGTACGAGGATTCGTTCCGGCAAACAGCATTTACAAAAAACAGGGCGAAGTTGTGACAAAAGAAGAAAGATAGTTGAAAATAGAAAATGATAAGAATGGCTCCTGTGTGATAACATGGGAGCTATCTTAGACAGGAGGAATAAAGCAGATGAAAAAAGTGGGTTTTATCGGTGTAGGAATCATGGGAAAATCCATGGTCAGAAATCTCATGAAAGCCGGATTTGAATTACATATCTATGCAAGAACAAAGAGTAAAGTAGAAGATGTGATCGGCGAAGGAGCACAGTTCCATGAGTCAATCAAGGATTGCGTGCAGGATTGTGATGCAGTTATTACGATCGTTGGGTTTCCACAGGATGTAGAAGAAGTATACTTTGACCAGGGGAATATCTTAGACAGTGCAAAGAAAGGTGCTTATCTGATCGATATGACAACAACAAGTCCGCAGATTGCTGAGAAGATCTACGCGGAAGGCACAAAGCGAGGCTTCCATGTGATGGATGCACCTGTCACAGGCGGAGATACAGGAGCGAAAGCCGGAACATTGTCCATCCTTGTTGGCGGAGAGAAAGAAGATTACGAAGCCTGTATGCCACTCTTTGAGGCAATGGGAACAAACATTAATTATCAGGGTAAGGCTGGATGCGGACAGCACTGTAAGCTGGCGAACCAGATCATGATCGCCGGAACACTGTCCGGTGTGTGCGAGGCACTTACTTATGCAAAAGAACAGGGACTGGATCCGGAAGTATTCATGAAGTCCGTTGCGACAGGGGCAGCAGGAAGCAAGCAGCTTGACACATTCGGACCAAAGATCTTAAAAGATGATTATGCACCGGGATTCTTTATGAAACACTTCATCAAAGATATGAAGCTTGCACTGATCGAAGCAAACAGAAAAGGACTTTCCCTCGATGTACTCAGTATGGTTCTTGCCAATTACGAAGAACTTGAGCAGGAAGGATACGGAGATCTCGGAACACAGGCGTTGATGAAATTCTACGATGAAGAACATCGAAATACGGAAGAGTAAAAATCTGCGAACGATAACCGTAAAAATTCTGTTAAGAATCAATAAGCAGGTTGAAGTAACAGGAAAAAGAAAATATAATAGACATCAGAAGAAAAACTGTTGAAAATGATAAAAAGAATCAACAACAGGAAGACTTGAAGGAGGACACGAAAATGCTTACAGATAATTTTGTAACAATGGAAATTGGAAAAGCAAAACACATTGCACTTGTAGCTCATGATGGAAAAAAGAAAGAACTGATTGAATGGTGCGATAGAAATAAAGAAGTATTACAGGGACATTTCCTCTGCGGAACAGGAACAACAGCCCGTCTGATCGCAGAGAAAACAGGACTTCCGGTAAAAGGATATTGCAGTGGTCCACTTGGTGGAGACCAGCAGATCGGTGCGAAGATCGTAGAAGGACAGATCGATTTCATGATCTTCCTGTGGGATCCGTTAGAGGCACAGCCACACGACCCGGATGTTAAGGCACTTCTTAGAATTGCTGTAGTATATGACATTCCGGTTGCGAACAACCTTGCAACAGCAGACTTCATGCTGAACTCCAAGTTCATGAACGAGCCTTATTCCAGACAGATTGAGAATTTCAATAAGACGATTCAGGACCGTGTTGCGGAGATGAAATAATAGAACCCCTTCTTTAGAATATGAAATAGTTATTGAAAAAGTAATATTCAACATATTTCTAAAGAAGGGATTTTTAATATGAATAGATTGAATTATACCATAATTATGGTATAATTATAATAGAAAGGAGGTACTGATTATGCCACAAATTATACCAATAAAAGATTTAAAAAACACCTCAGAGATTTCTGATATGTGTCATAGGACAGAAGAACCAATTTATATTACAAAAAATGGATATGGAGATATGGTGATCATGAGCATGGAAAGTTATGAATCTACAATAAGAAGATATGCTATGTATCGAGATTTGGAGATGTCTGAAAGACAAATTGAAACAGGACAAGTAAAAGACGCAAGGATGGCACTCAGAGAAACGAGGGCAAAATATGGCTTATAAATTGAATGTAACAGAACATGCGGATGAATTGTTAGATCATTTAGTGGATTATTTGGTTAATAATTTAAAAAATGAACAGGCGGCAAAGCATCTCTTAGATAGCGTGGACAGTATTTATGATAGACTTGAGGAAAATCCATTTCAATTTCCTGAAAGTAGAGATTTTTACCTTTCAGCAAAAGGGTATCATGAAGCTATTATTTCAGAAATGGCATATATTATTGTTTTTGATATAAGAGAGGATATTGTGAATGTACTGGGGATTTTTCATCAATTAGAAAGCTATCAGACTAAACTATAAAGGGCTGTGAAAGAGGAATAGTCCAAAAACAAGGGCGCGTGATTTTCTTCACACGCCCTTGTAATTACAGAAGTCCTTTTTCACGCTTTTCAAGAAGAGCATGAATCTTATCAGTCGGGCTGATAACAGAGCTGATCGGCACATCATGGTTCAGGGAATCAATGATCAGTGCGATGAACTTACTCATATCAGCTTTTACAAAGTAAGGTTTCTCATAAAGTTCCGGTGGGAGATATGTAAGGTTTGTTGTAATAACTTTACTGATATATCCCTTATTATAATACTCATCGAATTTATCAAATCCGTCTGTGAACAGTCCGAATGTTGTACATACAAAGACACGTCCGGCGTTACGCTCTTTCAGCTGTTTTGCAACATCAAGCATACTTTCTCCGGAAGAGATCATATCGTCAACGATAAGAACATCCTTTCCTGTCACATCATCACCGAGGAACTCATGGGCAACGATCGGGTTCTTTCCGTTTATAACTGTAGAGTAGTCACGACGTTTGTAGAACATACCCATATCAACACCAAGTACGTTAGAGAAGTATACTGCACGGTGCATAGCTCCTTCATCCGGGCTGATGATCATCAGGTGTTCTTTGTCAGCTTTCAGATCCGGTACTTCACGGAACAGTGCTTTTAAGAACTGATACTGTGGGTTAAAGCTGTCAAATCCACTAAGTGGAATTGCATTCTGTACACGTGGATCATGAGCATCAAATGTAATGATGTTGGAAACGCCCATTGCGTCCAGTTCTTCCAGTGCAAGAGCACAGTCCAGAGACTCTCTTCTTGTACGCTTGTGCTGTCTGCTTTCGTAAAGGAAAGGCATGATAACATTGATACGGCGAGCCTTACCTGTTGCAGCAGCGATAATTCTCTTCAGATCCTGATAATGGTCATCTGGAGACATATGATTAAGATGTCCGTTTACTGTGTAAGTCAGGCTGTAGTTGCATACATCAGTCATGATAAAAAGATCAGTACCACGGATTGTCTCTTTCAGGATACCCTTAGCTTCACCGGAACCGAATCTCGGACAACTACAGTCTACCTGGTAATTGTTGGCCTTATAGTTTCTGTAAAGTGGGGATTCTGTTACTTCGTTGATCGTGTTCTCACGGAAGGAAACAATATAATCATTTACCTTCTGTCCCAGAGGTTTGCAGCTCTCCATAGCAATCAGTTTCAGAGGTGCAATCGGGAGTGTGTTTTCTAACATTTCGATGTTCGTCATTTTCTTCTCCTCAGTGTGAATTAGTTTTTAACCGTCTTAAGAAATCAGACAGTAACGTGAATTGATTAATTAGAATTAACAGATTAATCATTATACATTTAACGTTATACCATTTTTCAGGAGAAAATTCAAGGAGGGCAGGGCGGAGAGTGGACGATAAAATGTATTTTTTGCAGAACAAGACAGAAAATAACAAACTTGCCTTTTATAAGGTGCAATGGTAGAATCTTAAGTAGGAAAATGTGCAGGACAAAAATTAATTTGTGATGAATGGGCACTTGAACATGGATTTGATCTTAGAACGGTTTGTTGTTCATTTTCATGATATTTACGGAGATCGGGATGAGAAATTCATTGAAAAAGAAGGCCGAAAATACTTTCTGTTGTATCTCAGACCAATTATTAATGGAGTCGGTAATTATGGTTGATTACTTGAGCAGCTAGCATCTGGATAAGGGCTATATGGTGACATTCAGTTTTAATCAGAAGAAAGAGATCGGAGTGCGGCAGGTAGAAGTGGATTCTAAGACGATCATAGAAGCTGTAGTATAAGAAAAGAAAAATAAAAGGAATAAAAAGAGCTTTAATATCTGAACGATACGAGGGTACTGTGGAAGATATTAAGGCTCTTTTTATGTATAAGGGAAGTAGTAACTGAACCAATGATATTTAGATAACGAATATCATTGACCTTTGAACAGTAACATCTTAATATGTGATGGAAAAAAGATTTGATATTTTTAATGATTAAATTGCGAAGATATATTATAATATGAGTGATAGATAATTCTGAGTTATCCGTTGATTATCTACTAATCGTTTTATGAATAATATCAAAAGAGGACTTTGTATGAAAAAATGCAAATTATATTTACAAATAAGCATGGTTGTTATATCAGTATTTGTTTGTGTAACATTTTCTGTATATACATTTTATTATTTATATAATCATGACTCCGATATGGCAGGTATTTATGCCACACTAATTGGTATAATCATTCCATTAATTATTTCACTTTGCTCCTATATAATCACCAAAATACGAAAAGGTATATTAATAGAGCGATACTTAAATGATGAGCATTTTGTGGATAGAGATATTGAATATATAAAATTGTCCAATTTAATAAAAAATGAGTCCGATAGGATAATATATATCAAAGGTAAATTTGGTATGGGAAAAACATCGTTCATGAAAATGTCTTGTGATCGAATTAATTACACTGATAAGAATAGATGGAAATCATATGCTGCATTTTATTATAACAACAACTATACCAAAACGATTACTCAAGCTCTTTCAAATAAGTTCTGTGGAAATCCAAGTGCATCTGTAACGGATATAAGTAATAAGCTGAATGATTCTACTTTGCAAAAAAATAGCATATTATTTATCGATAATATTTATGAAATGAATTTGATAGAATGTACAGAATTTGCAAAAGCATTCATAAACTGTAGCAGAAATAATCAAGTAGTGATTGCAGTCGATAGTAATGATGAAGTTTTTCATATATGTCCGGGACAATTTAGTGAAAATGAAATTGAGTTACTTGCACATAGCTATAACATAGAGATTAATCCATCTGAACGACATGTAATTTCCGAACTATCGAACGGGTATCCGGTGTATGCACGTTACAGCGTTGAAGCATATACTAAAGGACTTAATATTATAGACTATAATAATCTTGAGCATTATATTGAAAAATTGCTTAATTCACTTAGCGACCTTGAAAAAAGCGCCCTATCATTGATAATTTGCCTTTGCCAGATATTACAAGACGGAGTTGAAAGAAAAACTATATACGGAATCGATAATGCCGTAACACGACCAGTCATTAAACGATTGATTACGTATTCATTAATTAACATGTACAAAGAAAAAATATATATAGACAAATTGATTTCGCTTAAATGTATAGATTTTTTGGGATCATACAGCAATGTAAGTTATAACAAAATCTATCACTATTATAAGGGTATGACTAATACTTCTTACATTGCATTGGTCGCAGCCTTCAAATCAGATTTCCAATATGATCATAATTTGATAGGCAACATTCTGCACAAACAGTATGCGGACAATAACTTTTATTTGCTAATAGCTATTGGTGAGTTGGAATTTGATGGGCAAATAAACCCACATTTACGTGAAAATAGAGAGTGTTGGATATATGTTAGGTATTATTATTTGAAGGCACTTCTTGAACTGGGATTATATGATAGAGCAAGAGAAGTCGTTGATAGTTATGATTATCAAATTCGAGGTGGAATCAACCTATTAAGCATAAATAGTGATGTGGAATTTGAATATCAGTATTTATTAGTCGATTTAGATCATCTCACAAATTATTTAAAAGACGCAGTTACCTTTTCATATACCTTGTTAGAAAAAGCTTCAACGAAAGCACAAATAGTGAAATGTCGATACCTATATGCCCATTGCTTGAGACATCTTGGGGAAGATTTAGAACAGGCGTATACCGTTTTTGAGGATTTAATAAATGACGCCGACAATAATGATGATAAAATTAGGATACGTTCTATTTACTCTGCTGCATCTATCAGGATGTTTCAATGCAATATTAACTATCCATATAAAAAAGCGTTTGATGACATAGAACATATTATATGCAATAATACAGCGAATGAAATCTGGAAACCGTATGTTGCTAGGCACAAAGCGATCTACGAATATAAGATACGAAAAAACTTTAAGATGGCAGAAAAAATTTTACTGGAAACAATAGATTTACTAGAAGTAACGCCATTGCGTATCAAATATGATATATATTTTGAATTAGGTGAAGTCTACAGACTTATGGATACAGAATTAGATAACTATGAAAAGAGTCAAAAATATTATTTAGAGGCGGTGCAATTTGCGGAACGAGTACACGATTTTAATTTATATAGCAATTCACAATTAGGAATCATGCTTTTAAGTATAAAGCATGAAAAAGAAATTGATAATGACATACTGAGAACAATTATTTCAGAAACATACAGTCTAGGGTTAAACATTAATTACAATTATGCCCTATATGTACAACACCTTATACGCAATGAAGATTTTTCAGAAGAGCTTGTAACTTACTGGAGAAAAATGCATTTCTCAGATTTATTTTCTATGTCATCAAAAAGCGAATCTGAGAAATGCAATATAAAATTAACTGTAATGTAACGCATTATATATAATATCAAAGTACTCTTTTTCGATGGTATAGCACAGTTGTTTCTTTGTTGAAAGAATATTAATCCTATCAGAGATATCTTGGGAAAACGAATTGTTATCCCGGATATCTCTTAATATTTCGGCAATAATTAGCATCTCAGCATTATCCCATCCGTATCTTGAAATCTCTTGCGTCCCTATCCGTAATCCACATGTTTTGTATATATATTTGGTTCTATAGTTGATACTTACACCATAATCTAAGCACCTATTATAGAACTTTTCAGCAGAATTCTGTGGCATAGATAAAAAAATCTGATGAGTATAGGTATATTGATGCAATACTTTTATAACTTTGAAATCATATGTAGTAAGAATATTGCCTAGTATATTTGCATTATTAATAACTGCATTACAATACTTTTCTCCATAAATTTCCAATTCCATCAAAGTTAATATTAAACTAAAGATATGGTGCAATTGACTATTTCGTAGGTAGTCTGGATTTATCAACGTGTCAAATTGTTGGGCAAGCTTTAAGTTATTTGTCATTATTAGGCCGCAGGTGGGTCCCGGTAAAGTTTTATGCGTAGCACCCATTAATATAAACTTTTGATCATTATTAAACCATTTCAGCGGATTTTCTATACTTTTTGTTGCTATTAATCCTAATATCTGCGTTGCATCGAAAATTAGCACACAATCCTCAGGCAAGTTTATTCTATTCAGCTGTGGCATAATGATGATATCTGAAAGACAGATCAGTATACCTTCAATTTTTTGTGAGTTCAATATTTCATTTATTTGACAATAATCAAAATCATATAAATCATAATTGTACGGCATTTCAATAGTTTTAATTCCTAATCTTTGACAGATTTTAGGCATAGATCCATGTCCGCCACACTCTTCAGAAGAAATTAGTATCGTATCCCCAGCAGAGAATAAACTCATCAGCAAAGTCATGACTGCATTTACTCCGGATAGAGTTCGTGCATCCGCATATTTGCATCCATATAACTTATTGCATTGTCGAGATAACAATTCATATATTTTGAATAGCTTTTTGCTTCCAACAAAATTACTATGATTTTGATATTCCATTACACCACCCATTATGTATTTTTCTTGCAGAAATGTATCAAGAGGAATTTTACTGAAAGGTGAAGCGACATTTTCAGCAGCACATAGTGGTAATAATTTGTTTTCTTGATTAGAAATATCTGCACATAAGCTGATTAAATCTTCAAAATATTCTGGTTTCATAGGGTGCCTCCTCGCATTTGTATTGTATATCCAAATTGCTCAAATTCTAATAGCTCAACATAACGGATAACTCAGAATTATCTATCACTCATTTAGCATACGTTTCAGAAAAAGAAAATTTCTGCCTTGGATGTTTTGTGGTAAGGATGTCTTTTTGTTTAGAAAGCGTAACGTGTGTATAAATTTCAGTCACTGTAATGGAACTGTGTCCAAGCATTTCCTGAATATATCGGATATCAACATCAGCTTCTAACAGGCTTGTAGCAAAGGTGTGTCGGAACATATGTGGTGTTATATGTAATTCAATTGCTGCGAGTGAGCAGTATTTATTAATCATTCGCCTAACCGCTTGATCGGAGAGTGGTGTTGCATTTTGGTTTGTAAAAAAATAACCGCAATTTTGTATTTCTGAAACATAGTTATTTTCATAGCTTTTAAGTAGGTTAATAACATCTTCATTTCCAATCTGAATTATGCGTTCTTTGGCACCTTTGCCATATATTCGAATTACTGCATCATGCATATCAACATCAGAATTTTTTAAATTACATAGCTCAGAAATTCTCATACCGGTAGAGAATAATGTTTCTAAAACAGCAATATCTAGGAGTGTACGTTTTTTTCGGTAATCAGTATGGGAAAGGGAGTATTCTTTATACACTGTTGATAATAGATTTTCAACCGTATGTAAAGGAATTGTCTTAGGGAGAAGCAATGGTTCTCTAAATTTAGTTTTAATTCTATTGAAAGGGTTTATCTCTATAATACTTTTGTATTCTAAATAGTGAAAAAAGGCTTTTAACGAGGCTAATTTCCTTTTTACTGTTTTGGGTTTGAAATTTTGATGTAAATATCCGATGAAGTTTTCAATATCAGCTGCAGATAAAGTGTGTATATCTGTATTGTTGTAAAAGGATGTAAACTGTTTTAAATCAATTCGATATGCTTTAATTGTCTTATAGTCTAGTCTTTTCTGTGATTTACAGTATTCAAGGTATTTTTCAGTAATGGTAATAAGTGTATTCATGTATAAGTATCTCCTTTTTGTTGTATGTTCTAAATGCAGTTGGATGTTCAATTATAAATGAATGATATTATATTTTTCCACGACAAATAAGCAGATTTTCATCTGCTTCAAAAAATGTTATATTAGAAAAAATTCGTAGAGTATACAACTCTACGAAAAAATGAAATTAAGTTGAATTTATGGGGTTTTTAAAAGATATGACCAATTATTTGACGGTAAATACAGCGTTTAGCTTATCCATGTTTTGATGTTTCTGCTCCATAGAAGGATGCACATACCGGTTTAGAGTTGTGTTAATATTGGAATGTCCTAAAATCTCACTTAACGTCTTCATATCGAATCCAAGTTCTACGCAACGGGTTGCAAAAGTATGTCGCAGACAGTGAAAATGAAGTGGTTCGATCTGACATTTTTTCAGAGTTTTTTTGAAATAATATTCGATCGACCGCGGTTCGCGAAAATTCATCTTCTTTCCGGTGAGGATATATGCTTCGAGATCTATCTTGTGAGATTGGACGTATTGCTGCAAGATCTCAAACAGGAAATCGGGAATCGGAATATTACGGATGGAGCTTTCTGTTTTTGGTGGAGTGATAATGATTTTTGTATTATGTTCCGAATCATCTGTGTGGTCCTTAACTCTGTGTAAAGTCTTAGATATCTCCAGATATTGTTCCTGAAAATGAATATCCTTCCACTGCATTGCGCAAAGTTCCCCAAGACGTACTCCTGTATATAGTGCAATCAGTGTCCCGATGTTTTTATGTGTCAGATTCCCCAATAAGTAGTCCTGCAAGGTCTGCTGTTCCTTTAAAGAGAGAATCCGAAGCGGTTTTCTGACAGGCTTAACAGGACAAAGTTCCGGGTTACAAAGAGACAGCTCCCCTTCCTTTTCAGCAGTCTTTAAAATTAATTTGACAACAGAACGGATATCGGTAACTGTTTTCGGAGCCAATCCAGAACCATCACTTTTCCCTGAAACCAACAACCTGTTCAGAAATACTTCACAATCTTTATTACTAAACGTATAGACAAGACGATCACCAATCATAGGACTGATATAGTGGCTGAAAAGATAATGGTATCTTACATAAGTAGATTCCTTGCTGGAAGGCTTCAGCCGATCCAGCCAGAGCAGTCCATAAAAGGAAATGTTCTTCTTCATACGGACACTTTGAAAAAGACGTGGATCCATTTTTCTCTTTGCATCATTTTGCTTTTTCTTAACAGTTAAATAATCTGCTGCATAGATAGAACGGTATCTGGGACTTCCATCTTCTTTGAATGCATAAATGTATCTGGCTTCCCAGCGTCCGTCCTTCCTTTTGTAAATATTTTCTCCTTTTCGTGGCATGTTTTTTCCTCCATTTTGATCATTTTTTTGACGGTAAATAAGTCAATAATCACAAAAAAAATAAGCAGTGTTATGTAATGAAAATGATTAAAGTTTTGCGTATTATTGATAAAAATACACAAATTTCGACATTTCTGCCTTGACTTGAACGTATAATGAGAGTAAGATATCAATGATTAAAGTCTTTTTAAACCGTAAATTAACTATAAAGGAATTCGTAGAGTTGTATACTCTACGAAATTTAAAAGCAGAATAAGGACAGGAATGAGTATGGGAAGAAGACCCAGAGATCTAAGTGGACAGAAGTTTGGACTACTTACTGCCATGTATCCGACAGAACGCAGAGACCATAGAGGTTCAGTGTACTGGCATTGTGTCTGTGAATGCGGCAACGAGATTGATGTATCTGCTGGTGCATTGCTGGATGGCAATAACAGGAGCTGTGGATGCCTGAAAGACAAGAACCAGAAGCAGATTGCACAGAGAAGACATCTTGTCGATGGAACCTGTGTGGAAGTTTTGGAGAAGAGAAAGAAGCGAAGAGACAACGAAAGTGGTTTCCGAGGTGTCTTTTATCTGAAGAACAGCAACCGTTACCGTGTGGATATCGGATTCAAAGGGAAGCGGTATTATGTCGGACTCTTTGAAGATTATGACGAAGCAGTTCAGGCGCGCCTGGAAGCAGAAAATCTGATCCATAATAGTTTCATTAATATATGGAAAGAGTGGAATCAGAAAGATCAGGAAGATCCCCAGTGGGGAAAGGAGCATCCGCTCGTATTCAATGTTCGGAAAGTGAACGGAGAATTACAGGTAGAAGCAGGATGTCAGGAAATTAAGACTAGTTAAGATGGACAGAAATGATTCCCTGCAGTTTATCGGAATCAGGTGAGTGGCAGGCAGGATTATACAGGAAGAAATCGTCGCGTCGCCGCGTTTCCAGTGTATATGGTCATAGGGAAAGAAGAGAGTCACAGAGAAAGAAATGATATGTTCAATGAATTCCCTGTGATATGGCGAAGCACACTTAAAATCGGGGAAAGTTGAGTGAATAAAGTTATGTGGTATGCAGTATGGGTACGAAGTGGACAGGAAGACAGAGTTCTGGAATTATGTAAGACATTCCGTCATTATTATCCGGACGCATACGAGGAATGCTTTATTCCGACGTATGAAAAATATAGAAAAGTAAAAGGCCAGCCGACAAAACAGCTGGCTCATTTATTGCCCGGATACCTCTTCTTTGTCAGTGACCATCCTCAGGAACTCCAGAAACTTCTGAAAAGAATTCCGGAGTTCGCAAAAACACTAGGTGATGATGACGGAGCAATTCCGCTGTATCAGGAGGAAGTAGAATTCCTTCAGAGATATACGGGTGAAGAGCGGATTCTGAAGATGTCCGAAGGATATCTGATTGGATCTGAGCTGGTTGTTACAGACGGACCTTTGAAAGATTATCAGGGGAAAATCATGAAGATTGACCGGCATAAACGGACAGCTGTGTTGGAACTGGAGTTTCTGGGACAGAAGACAAAGGTTACGGTGGGGTTGGAAGTTGTAAGGAAGGTAGTGACATGATACCTTCATTTTTCCGAAGAATTAGAGGTAGTGAAGGGTAGATGATTGTTCATGTTGCAACAAGAGTGAGATATGAACTTGTACAGTTTTAACAAAGTGAGTTGGCTTGCAGGTTATGACAATAAAGGTCAGCACTTTGAAAAATGGAGAAGTGCGACAGCGAGTTATGACAATAAGAGTTAACACTTTGTTGGTGAGCTGGTATGAAGGTGTCTATCATAAAGTTTCAGTTGAGGAAAAATAAGTGAGTGGCTCATGACAGGTCTAGATAAAAGATTCAGTGGTGGTAGGAAAAACAGATGACCACTGTGAGAAAAATAATAACTACAGTGCAATAGTTCATCCGATATGGATGATAAAAACACTGTTTGATATAGATTGCTCGGCTCAATATGAGCTTTCCATATAAGTAAGATGAATTTCAGGAGGATATAGGATTATGAAAAAGGACTATAAAATTGCGGTTGCTGGTACCGGTTATGTTGGTTTGTCGATTGCGACATTACTTTCTCAGCACCATCAGGTGACTGCTGTGGATATTATCCCGGAGAAGGTGGACATGATCAACAATCGTAAGTCCCCGATTCAGGATGACTATATCGAGAAGTATCTCGCAGAAAAAGAATTGAACCTGACCGCAACTCTGGATGCAAAGGCTGCATACTCTGATGCGGACTTTGTTGTTATTGCAGCCCCGACCAACTACGACAGCCACACGCAGCACTTCGACACATCTGCTGTCGAGGCTGTGATCAAGCTAGTCATGGAATATAACCCGAACGCAATCATGGTCATCAAGTCTACAATTCCTGTGGGCTACACTGCTTCTGTACGTGAGAAGTTCAACAGCAAGAATATTATCTTTAGCCCGGAATTCCTGCGTGAATCCAAGGCTCTCTATGATAACCTGTATCCTTCCCGTATCATCGTTGGTACTGACCTGAACGATGAGCGTCTGGTAGAAGCTGCTCATGAGTTTGCCGGTCTGCTTCAGGAAGGTGCAATCAAAGAGAATATTGAAACGCTCTTCATGGGCTTCACTGAGGCCGAAGCGGTTAAGCTGTTCGCAAATACCTATTTGGCTCTGCGCGTTGCTTACTTTAATGAAATGGATACCTACGCAGAGAGCAAGGGGCTGAACACCCAGCAGATTATTGATGGTGTTTGTCTTGATCCTCGTATTGGTAGTCACTACAACAATCCTTCCTTTGGCTACGGCGGCTACTGCCTGCCGAAAGACACCAAGCAGCTGCTGGCAAACTACGCAGATGTGCCGGAAAACCTGATCGAAGCAATTGTGGAGAGCAACCGGACAAGAAAAGATTTTATCGCTGACCGCGTTTTGAAGCTGGCTGGCTACTACGGCTATGACGAGGACAACGAGTACAATGCACAGCAGGAAAAGTCTGTGACTATCGGCGTATATCGTCTGACCATGAAGTCCAATTCCGACAACTTCCGCCAGAGCTCCATTCAGGGTGTTATGAAGCGCATCAAGGCCAAGGGTGCAACAGTGGTGATTTACGAGCCGACCCTGAAAGATGGCGATACTTTCTTCGGTTCTGTAGTGGTCAACGATCTGGCGAAGTTCAAGGAAATGAGCCATGCCATCATTGCTAATCGGTATGACAAGTGCCTTGATGATGTGAAAGAAAAGGTTTATACGAGAGATATTTTCCAGCGTGACTAAGTGACTAAGGACGTGGAAATACACAGAGAGGAGATGCAGGATGGCAAAAAAGAAACTGCTGATCTATGCGCATTATTACATACCTGATACTGCATCCACGGGTCAGATCCTCCGTGAGTTAGCAGAGGGAATGCTGGATAAGTTTGATATTACGGTAATTTGTGTAGTTCCGAGTTACCTTGGAACTACTGAAGATAAATATAAGACACAGAAGTATTACGAAGAAGAAATCAACGGCGTGAAAGTACTGCGAATCCGGGTGCCGGAATTCAGCAAGACAAATAAAAAAAGCCGTGTGAAGAACATTGTTTCCTATTTCTTTGGGGCAATGGGAGCGACCTTCAAGGTCGGAAAGCAGGACTATGTGTTCTCTATTTCCCAGCCGCCGATTCTTGGTGGCCTGCTGGGTGTGTGGGGCAAATGGGTAAAACACGCTAAGTACATTTACAACATTCAGGACTTCAACCCGGAGCAGGTGTTGGCTGTTGGCTATACCAAGAGCAAATTTATCACCGATGCCATGATGTGGTTCGACAAGTTCAGTTGTAAACGGTCTGACCTGATTATCACCGTTGGACGGGATCTGGTTGAGACGGTAGAGGGTCGGTTCAAGGGAAAGAAAGTCCCGAAGACTGTCATGATCAATAACTGGATCGATGAAAATGAAATCTATCCGCTGGAGACAGGTAACGAGAGAGTAGCTGCTTTCAAGAAGAAGTACGGTCTGGATAGCAAGTTTGTCATCATGTACTCTGGAAATATCGGTTTGTACTATGACCTTGAGAATTTGATCAAAGTCGTTGAGAAGTTCGGTGCTGGTACCAAGACGGCAGATGGACGAGAGGTTGTGTTTGCTTTTGTCGGTGCTGGTTTTGTCCTGAAAACACTGGAAGATTATGTGGCAGAGCATCACATGGAGAATGTGGTCTTCATCCCGTACCAAGACAAGGCTGACTTGATATATTCCTTGAACGCTGGTGATGTCCACTGGTGTGTGAATGCCAGAGGCATTAAAGGGGTGAGCTGCCCCTCGAAATATTACGGACTGGCCTCTGCGGCAAGGCCAGTAATTGGGGTCTTGGAATCTGGATCTGAGATTTGCTGCATTATCGAGGATACAAAAGGCGGCTTGTGCTGCGAACCGGGCGAGTATGACAAGGTCGAAGAAAACATCCGCTGGTTCATTGACAATGCTGGCAGTGAAGAGCTGAAGACCATGGGAGCCAGAAGTCGGGAAAACCTTGAGAAAAATCTGACCAGAAATGTAAGCGTACAGAAGTATGCAGAAGAAATTCTGAAGCTGTAAAGGAGGCGAGAGGGAATGAACAGTAACTGGTTCAAGCTGGTTATGAAGATGACAAAAGTGGAATATGGAAAGAACCTCTTGCTGAAGGGTGTGCCCATTATTTTCAACAAGGGTGGTGCCAAGCTGAAGATTGGTGAGAACGTCACGATTAAGAGTAGCTTTCTCAGCAATCTGGTCGGTCTTTACAGCCGGACGATTATCGTTACCCGCGCTCCGGGAGCAGAAATTGAAATCGGAGATAACGTGGGAATAAGCGGAGCAACAATCTACGCCCGCAAGAAGATCAGGATTGGTGAGAATACCTGCATCGGCGGCAACTGCAAAATTCTGGACAATGACTTCCATCCGATCGAGGCAGAAACTAGAAACAAACTACTTCGGGATGAAAATGGTGGCGACAGTGATTTGGTGCCGAGCAGAGAAATCAAAATCGGTAAGAACTGCTTCATTGGGTGCAATAGCATAATCCTGAAAGGTACAGTGCTGGGGGATGGCTGCGTCGTTGGTGCCGGTGCTGTAGTGTGCGGAAAGTTTGAGGATAACTGTGTGATTGCTGGTAATCCGGCGAGAGTTATTAAGAGGTTGTGAGGAAGGAGTTATTATCATGCCCCAGATATTATGGATTGGCTGTTTGGAAAGCGATGAGGAATTTAAGATTAAGGCAAAAAAGGGGTATGATTTAGCTTCTGCGCAGGTATCCCAGAAAAACTTACTTTATGGAATTGAGGACGTAAGCGGTATTGTGTGTGATTCCATAAACGGAAGTGTTCTTTCGCCATATCCTGTATATGAAGATAGGATAATTGAACCCGTGGAGTGGGAACATAAACAAGGTGCGAAGGACATAAGCGTTGGATATAAGAATGACAAGTACATTAATCGCGTGAATTGCAAAAAAGCAATGGTTAGAGCCGCTGATGAATGGTGCAAAACAAGATATGAAGGTAATGATGTAATTGCTTTTGTATATTCAATGCGTTCTGCACCGATGGCAACTGCATGTCATATTAAAGAAAGAATTCCGCAGGCCAAGATATATCTCATTATTACGGACTTGCCACAGTTTATGGATCTTGGCCAGAGCCGCATAAAGGCTGCATTAAAGAAGATTGACTGGAAAAGTATAAAGAAGTTGCAGCAAAAATTTGATGGCTTTATTCTTTATGCGGAGAAGATGGCTGAATACTTGGCTATTCCAACTGAAAAGTGGATGCTGATGGAAGGAAGCTATGACACTTCAGAACAAATTACAGCTGTCAAGGATAAAAAGAAAGCTGTTATGTATTCTGGAAAACTAGATGAACAGTATGGCATAAAAATGCTTGTAGATGCGTTTATGAGCATTCAAGACTCGGATATAGAACTTTGGATAACTGGTGGAGGTAATACCGAAGCCTATATTAAAGAGTGCGCAAAGAAGGACAATAGAATTAAGTTTTATGGCTTCTTGCCAAGCAGACAAGATGTATTACAAAAACAGGCAGAGGCATCTTTACTGGTAAACATGAGACTTCCATCTGAGCCAGCATCGGGATATTGTTTCCCTTCTAAATTATTTGAATATATGGCAACGGGAACACCAGTGTTGAGCTTCGATATTGCGGGTATTCCGAGAGAGTACTTGCAGCATTTATATGTTGTTAAACAAGAAAACGCAAATGCATTAGCTAAATCCATAGAAGAAACATTGAGTTTGGATGAGGTGGACTTGCAGAAACAAGGAAACGAAGCGCGGGAATTTGTAATAAATGAAAAGAATACTAAAACCCAGTGCTCAAAAATGTGGAAGTTTGTAACAGATTAAGGTGGAAAAGATGGATAAGATGAAAATACTTTGGATTTGCAATGTGCCAATTCCAAGAATCGCTGCGGACATGAATGTGAGTGCCCCTAATATTTGCGGATGGCTTACAGGATTTGCAAATTCAATTGAAAAAATAGATAACATTGAACTTTATATTACATTCCCTCAATTGGGAATTAAAGAGATTAAAGAGGGCACAGTTGGAAGAATACACTACTATGCTTTTTCACAGCCCAAATTGTTGGGATTTCTTCCAGTAGAGGATCAAGTACATGAGTCTAAATATATGAGAGAACATCTTAGGACAATTATTTCTAAGATATCACCTGATTTATTGCATATTTTTGGAACAGAGTATCCACACAGTTTAGTAGCAGCTGAAGAGTTTAACAAACCAGAAAAAACAGTAGTTAATATACAGGGACTGCCCTCTTTTTATTGGATGCATTTCAATAATGGCATTCCATATAAGGAATTGAAAAGATTCACATTGAGTAATATTGCAAGAGGAAATCTCCTTCAACAGGCTGAAAAAATGAAGCGACGTGGCATGACGGAAATTTCTACTATAAAAGCAGTGGGACATGTGATTGGCCGAACAGATTGGGATGAAGCCTGTACGAAAGAAATCAATCCAAAGATTCAATACCACTTCTGCAATGAATCTTTAAGAGATTCGTTCTATTATGGAAGTTGGAAATATCAGAATTGCGAAAAGCATTCCATTTTTATGAGCCAGGCAGCAACTCCGATTAAGGGGCTTCATTTTATGCTTAGAGCAATGCCTGAAATATTGAAAAATTATCCGGATGCACATTTGTATGTCGCTGGAAACGATTTGACAAGGACAGATAGCCTTTATGGAAAATTGAAAATATCTTCTTTTGCAAAATATATTAAGCGATTGATTTCTGAATATGGTTTAGAGGAAAATGTGACTTTTACCGGATCATTAACAGAACAGAAAATGAAAGAACGCTTTTTAAAGAGCAATGTATTTATTTCGCCATCAACAATTGAAAATTCTCCCAATTCCTTAGGGGAAGCAATGTTGCTTGGTGTTCCTTGCGTTTCTTCAGATGTTGGCGGAGTTAAGAATTTGGTGAAGCATGAAGAAGAGGGCTATGTGTATCAAACGGATGCGCCATATATGTTAGCTTACTATGTAAAAAAGATGTTTGCTATGGAAAAGAGAGCAGAACGGATAGGAGCAAAGGCAAAAGAGCATGCGATAGAAACACACGACCGAGAGCAAAATATAAAAGTGTTGCTGAAAATATATGAGGACATATTGAGATGATAGAGAGACTGAAAAAACAAAATCCCAAAAAGCTGTTAATCATGCTTGTAAACTTTATAAGAATGACAGTTCTTAATATTGTACATATGGGAAACGTGAATGCATCATTGGTGCAAAATATTAATCCCAAAACTGAAATAGCAGTCAGGGGGGGATCGAAACTAACCTTAAAGCACAGTGTGTTTACCAGAAGGAATGTTTCGTTTAGAGTTGAAGGTGGCGAATTGACCATTGGTACAAGTTTCTTTAATCAGGGCTGCTCGATAACTTGTATGGATAATATCCAAATTGGCGATAATTGTCTTTTTGGACCTAATGTTGTTGTGGTGGATCATGACCATGAGTATGGATATACTGATGAAAGAAGAGGGAATCACTATAGAAAAGATCCAATAAGCATTGGAAATAATGTATGGATTGGAGCAAACGTTACCATTCTTCGTGGAACTCAAATTGAAGATGGTGCAGTGATTGGTGCAGGATGCGTTATTCGCGGAAAAGTCGAAAAGAATACAGTAGTTATCAATAAACAAGATATTCGTATAAAAGAGATTCAGAGGATAAACGAATGAAACGAGAATTAGCACCAGTAATAATGTTTGTGTATAACAGACTTGATTCTGTAGAGCAAACTATAGAAAATCTGAAAAGAAATGAATTGGCAGAACAAGCAGAGTTGTTTATTTTTTCTGATGCGGCAAAGAAAGAGAGCCAAGTGGAAAATGTAAGCCTTGTTAGAAACTATATCCACAAAATTGATGGCTTTAAGAGTGTACATATTATAGAAGCAGAAAAGAACAAGGGCTTGGCAAAATCAGTGATTACTGGTGTAACTGAAATCATAAATGAAAAGGGGAAAGTTATTGTTGTTGAAGATGATTTGATTACATCACCTCAATTTTTAACATTTATGAATGACGCATTGGACTTTTATGAAGACGAAAAGAAAATATGGTCAATAAGCGGATACCAGTTTCCCTTTGAACTTCCTGAAACGTATACGAAATCAGTATATGCAGCATATCGTTCATCTAGTTGGGGATGGGCAACTTGGAAAGATCGCTGGGAGACGATAGACTGGGAAGTCAAGGATTATAGTAGCTATAAATATAATCCGTTAAGAATAGCAAAGTTTTGTAAAGGCGGTACCGATCTGGATAAAATGCTTCGCTACCAAATGCAGGGGAAAATTGATTCGTGGGCTATCAGATGGTGCTATAACCAATGTAAGCAAGATAAATATACCATTTATCCGGTAAAATCTCTGGTAAATAACATTGGAACGGATGGACGAGGGACGCACTGTGATCCTACATCTGTGCGATTTAGACAAACACTGGCAACAAGCTTCAAATATGAATTTGAACACAATCTGCCTGCAGACCGAGAAGTGATGAAAAAATACAGAAAGATAGTTAATAGGTCAGTGCTAAGAAAAATAAAGAATATTTTAAATAGATGATGAGAATATTTGCCATATAGATATTCGAAGAGAGGAAAGGTGAGTATGAAATCTTCACTGGCTATTATATTTACTTGCCACAATAGAAAACAAAAAACTTGTAATTGTATAAAGAGTATCCAAAAGCAAAAGGATATCCCGAATTTCGATTTGTATGTTTGCGACGATGGCTCTACGGACGGTACAGAAGAATGCATAAAAAATCTGTGTCCGAATGCAACAGTATTACATGGTGCTGGAGATTTATTTTGGAGTCGCGGAATGTATGTTGCTATGAAAGCGGCGGTAGAGGATGGGCATCAGTTCTATCTGATGATTAATGATGATGTGGACTTTCTGCCGACAATGTGGGAAAGTATGTATTGTGCATACAAGGAAAATCCGAGGTCTGGTGTAGTTGGATGTACCTTATCAAGGATGACAGGAAAACAAAGTTATGGTGGATCCAACTTTATTGTAGACAAAAAGGGCGATTATATTGGCCCAATGCTCGAGCCAAGTAAAGACGAGTATATTTCCTGCGACCTTGCGAACTGGAATTGCATCTTATTGGATTCGAAAACAGTTGCAGATGTAGGAATTATAGATAATAGGTACGAACATGCGATGGGTGACTTTGACTATTCGTTTAGAATGAAGGATAAAGGTTACAGTTTGGTATTGGCAAAGGAATATATTGGATACTGTGAAAACAATGGCATAAAAAACACGTTTAAGGATCGCAATATTCCGAGGATGAAGCGAGTTAAGAAGCTGTTTGCAGAAAATGGTTTACCAATCAAATCATGGCGATACTTTGTATATCATTATTATCAGCATGGTAAGCAAAGAAATTTCTATATGCCATATATTAAATATCTGTTGTGTATAGTTTTGGGAAAGGACTGCTAATAATGAGAGAAGATACAATTATATTTTGGCATAGAGGAAATAGTTGGTACTTGAAAGTGGCCCTTGAACAGGCGGCAAAATGTAATGATAATATTGTGCTACTTGGAGACGAGAAGAATGCAAGTACATGGGATAATTATTACAACATGGACGAATTGCCTGATGAAAGATATTTCTATGTGTTAGAGTATTGCAAGCGAATGAAGTTAGATCGAATTATATTGTGGGATTCAGATTTGCTGATTTATAAAAACTTTACGCAATATTTTGCTGGAAAGATACGTGCATTTTCTCATACTCTTTCGGAACCAGAGGAAAGGGCAATATCTCCACATTGTTCACTTTGATCGTTAGAGGATCTGGAACAGCCTGTTGACTTTTTGATTGACTATTACTGTTCAGACATTGAATATTTGGAAGATGTTTTTACTAAGTATAAAGCTACACACGATAAAGGCGGCATCTGTGATATGACGCTTCTTTGGCTTTGGCTGGACAAATATCATCTGCCGTATTTTAATACTGCAATAATGCAGGAAGTGGGGGGGGGAGATAGTAGACCATGCTATATCCGTTCCCGATAATGGAAAACGAAATGAGTATGCTGTTTCAAAACTGACGGGATGTAAAAAGGTAAAGTTAAAAAATGGTATGCCATATTTTAAAACAAGAAAGAACAGTGAAGACGTTTTAGTTGTTGCTCTTCATTGTTCGGGTGGGTATAAAAAATTATATGTCATATTTTTCTCTTGGAAAAAGCAATAAAGTTAATTTGTTTGTTTATCGATTCCTTTTGAAAATCAGAGGTAAAGTGTGACTGCTAAATAGATTGTGAGGAATTAATCATTGAAATTTGGAAAAAGGAAATTGGTAGATAATACAATGCTAAGAGCATTTGTTCTTACTGCATTAATCATAATGTCATCCAAAACAGTTTTTTTTGGAATTATGCATATGCATCAAACGATGCTTGCAACATTGGTAGTGCTTATTCTAGCAATGATAATGTCTTCGAATGGGCTGCGCATAAAAAGAAAACCTGTCGAGATTATGGGCATTTTTGTGGGCTTGTTAATTGTCGTATCTGCTTTTTATATTTCAGATATCGTCCATTCATTTAATTCTTATGTGGGAGCAATTCTGTTGTTTATAGAAGTTTTTGTGATTGGAATGCTCTATGTGAATCTGACATCAAAAAAAGCATTTGTGCAAACCTATGTCCATCTTATGTTTATAATAGCGTGCATTAGTCTTTTCTACTTCTTCTGGTCAATGACTGATCGCAGTGCTGCTCTAAGTGGAAGCAATGTATATGTGAATGGTTCATCAAGTTATATGGCTCTTCCATGGTATACATTTGGCTGGCAGACTACAATGAGCAACGGGTATGTTTATAGTTATCTCTTTGGAAGAAATGCAGGTCCCTTTTGGGAACCAGGAGCTTTTCAGGGCTTTTTGTTTGTAGGAATGTTCCTTTTATTACAATACCGAGAAACATTTAAGCATAAAACGATTTTGCTGATTGTGTATCTTCTTACAATTCTAACAACACAATCCACAACCGCTTATTTGATTTTGTTAATTAGCCTTCTTGGCTTTGGGTCAGATTATGTTGATTGTCTGTTTGGAAAGACTGGATTAAAAAACAGAAGCAAACAAGTTCAGTACATAACTTATATAGGAACAATTGTGTTTGCAATTGTCATTGGATATATAATCCTCATGTCTGGCAATATTTCAAACAAGTTTGCAGCTGACAACGGTTCGCTTATGGACAGAACAACAGATATTCGTACGGCACTCTCTGTAATATTATACAACCCTTTCGCAGGGATTGGACTTGGAAGCACGGGACTTTCAGTTGCAAATGCCCAGACAGTATCAGCTACGACATTATTGGCAATTGCTGAGTATTTCGGTATTCCCTTTATGATTTATTATGCATATCGAATTTTTAAAGGATGCTTAGCACTATATCAACCAGAAGGAACGATGAAAAAGATTGCACTAATCATAAGCTTCTTTTTTATATTGATGAGCGAAACATTATATCTTCTTCCCTTGTATGCGGTGATACTATTTGCCACTGAACTGGGGGGGGGTAATACTTCTACTCCTTGAAGAATTTATTGAAAGAAATACAGCATCTCTGCGTTTATGTGGAGGTGCTGTATGAAGCTTTCGATAATTTATGTTATACTGCCATTTATTACGCTGTTTATTGTATCAAGGATAAAAGTTAAAAATATAAATTCGGAAAAGTTGATACTTTTCTTTTTCGCAGTATCATATATCTTCCTATGTGGGTTGCGAGATGGTGGTGGTGCAGATGATTTATCATATAGAGCCTACTATGAAAAAGGCTATGGTGGCAATATTACAGATGTTTTCTGGAAAAGAGCCCCTATTCAATTTGTTGCGTATAATCTGCACTATATTAGGCATGAACTACAAGGGAATGTTTTTGGCACATGCAGTTATAACTGTGGTATTTCTTTGTGTAGCTCTAAGCAACTGTCAACTAAATATAGATGATTTGATGTTATATATTGCTGCATTTTATTTTATTTCTTTTTCCGGAATGTTTACCACCATGCGCCAAGCGGCAGCAATGTCGATGCTCTTTTATCTTAAATCATGCCATAATCCATCATGGAAAAAGCGATGTGTTCTATGGATGCTAATAGTGTGTACGCATTATGGCTTTATAATTCTTTTGCCTATTGAAGTGTTCTTTTCATTGTGGAAGGGAAAATTAAATATCGTTGTAAAAGGTCTGATACCGATTTGTGCGCTACTGGTAGGAAGTTTTGCTCATCTTGACGGCCTTATACAAAAAATCACGAGTACACTTGGATTGTATAGTTACATGAATGACAAGGACAACTTCTCATCTGCGACAGCAATTGGAATTGTAGCAATATCACTTTTTGGTATGTACATTTTAAATTTGTTATTTGAGTCACGGAATAGCATTCAAGTGGATACGGAAGTTGGAAGTAAAATTCATGAATCTGCAATGTTGTATTTCTCGCTCTTATTTTTAACGGCAAACACGAGATGGGGGAACAGAATCTGCTATTATTATTTAATATTTGTTCCGTTTGTTGTTATTGAATTTGCAGGTCATTTTATGGTAAATGGTTCGAGTAGAAAGTTGAAGACAGCGTTAAGTTTAATATTGTACTTTGGCTTTGAATGGATTATGTTGGGCTATTTTGGAATAAGTGGATACGCATGGTCAATTAGATTGTGGGGAGGTGTTTAAATGATTGATAGAATGATGAAGCCTATAAATGATATTTACAACAGATGGGTTTTACATAAGAACCATGTTCAATGTGGTCGAAACTTAAAAGTCAATGGAAGGGTGTATGTTTATGGAGATATTCTAATTGGTGACAGCGTATCTATAAATTCTGGATTTAAGTACAATCCAATAGGTGGTCAAGAAAGAACTATTTTATATAGCAGAAATGGTGGAAAAATTAAAATCGGAAATAATGTTGGAATATCAAATTCCTCGCTATTTTCAGTAGCCTCTATCACAATTGAAGACAATGTAAAGGTTGGAGGCTCTTGTAAGATTTATGATACTGATTTTCACTCGTTGGACTATTATAAGAGAATTTCAGATCACGATACTGATATCATATCTAAACCAATACTCATTAAAGAAGGAGCATTTGTTGGAGCTCATTCTTTAATATTAAAAGGGGTAATAATTGGAAAACATAGTATAGTCGGAGCAGGATCCATTGTAACGAAGAATATACCAGATAATGAGATTTGGGCAGGCAATCCAGCTTGTTTTATAAGAAAAGTTACGGAGTGAATAATGTACGGCTGAAAGGAGTGATAAAATGAGGACAATACTGTGGCTTTGCAACAATCCAACTCCGCAGGCATCGGAAGCCTTTGGGTGTGGAACATTCTCAGTTGGAGGTTGGATGGTTTGGCTTAGCGAGGAAATCGGCAGATCCAAAGAAAATCATCTTTGCTTGGCGTTTCCAAGTAGACAAGTCTCCTGCGTGAAAAAGGCAAGCATGAATAATATCGATTATTTCGCTATCCCTAATACGGCAAAGAATAGCTGGACATACGATTGTGATTATGAAAGTCGATTTGAAGAATTAATAGATATGACCTCCCCGGATGTAATACATATCTGGGGGACAGAATATCAACATTCACTGGCACTTGTTAATGCCTGTAAAAAGAAAAAAGTACTGAATCGATGCGTTGTTTCAATTCAGGGACTTGTAAGTGTTTACACAAAATATTACTTGGGAAATTTATCAGAAAAAGAAAAGAAAAGCTGGACGCTTCGAGACATCGTAAAAAATAATACACTCAATATACAGAAATTGCATTTTCAGAAACGCGGTGAATTTGAGACCGAGTGCTTAAAAAGTGTTTGCCATGTGATAGGGAGAACTGATTGGGATAAAGCGCTAACATCGCAAATCAACCCGAATGCCGAATACCATTTTAACAACGAAAATCTTAGAACTGGATTTTATGAGAATAAATGGAGCATAAATAATTGCATTCCTCACAGAATCTTCTGCTCACAGGCGCAGTATCCAATAAAGGGATTGGATGTGTTGCTGAAAGCTTTACCTGAAATAATCAAATGGTATCCAGATACTAAAGTGGTAGTGGGTGGGGCAAAGATTATAACAGGAAATGCGGTAAAGAAAACGACATATGAAGAAATTCTTCTTAAAAGTATAAATAAGCTACATTTGAATGACCATGTCGAATTTGTTGGGATGCTAGACGAAGGAAAAATGGTTGAGGAATACCTTAAGGCCAATATATTTGTGTGCCCTTCCGCAATAGAAAATTCGCCCAATTCAGTTGGAGAAGCAATGCTATTGGGTGTTCCAGTCATTGCATCAAATGTTGGTGGTACAAACTGTCTATTAGAACATAATAAAGAAGGATTTCTATATCAGGCTGACGCGGATTATATGCTTGCTTTTTATATAAAGAAACTGTTCGCATCCAAGGATTTGGCACTTGCTTTTTCTAAAGCAGCTCGTACGCATGCTTCAAAAACCCATAACAGAGAACAGAATTATAAAACCTTGTTAGAAATTTATGATGAAATAGAAAATGATGGCAAGTGAGAAAGGAAATAAATGTATAAAAAGATAGTTGAATTTGGACCAAGTATATCTAGTGAAAATATCGGAGATCATCTTACGGTATCAATGCCGACAAGTTCGTATTTGACAAAGAGAAATCTTAAGTATGTGGATACATCAGATTATTCATTTGTTTGTGGAATTAACTTGTTGGCATCTAAGTTAATAACTTGTTCCCCTATGCGTGAGCCGATTTATACAGAGGAGGTTTGCGCATAATGCAAAAAAAAGATAGAAATAGTACAGCAAATGGAAATATCGCAATAAGATTGCTAAATAAAGTTAAAAACAGACTTAATAAGGGAATATACATTATAAAACATGAACATGATGTCCTAGCTTCGATTGATGATAGACCCGCTGTTTTTTATTTTGGAATACCAATGCATTCTAATATGGGTGATTTGGCACAGTGTATGTGCATTCGAAATTGGATACAAAAGTGGTATCCGACATTAAATTTAATTGAAGTCGATAGTAAAGTATTTATGAATCCAAAGTCATCTCTAAGAAAGAGGTTGCGCACAAAGATAAGGAAGGAAGATATTATTATTTTCCAAAGTGGGTACTGCACGCAGGATTTGGGTGGAGTTGAAGACCTTATGCATCAGGCAGTCATGGAGGATTATACTGAAAACAGAATGCTTATGATGCCTCAAACTGTTTTTTTCAATTCTATTGAAAGGTACAAAAAAGCTAGCTTTATATATGATGCACATAAGCACCTATTGTTTTTAGCAAGGGATAGTGTTTCATACGATACAGCATGTCGTATGCTGCCACATGGAAATGTACATAAGTATCCGGATATTGTGACAACTCTTATAGGAAAGTACCAGTTTAATAGAACGAGAAATGGAATCCTATTTTGCTTAAGAAATGATGGGGAAAAATTATATAAAGATGAAGAACTGGATGCCTTAAAAGAACGCTTGAAAGAGTTCGACTATGTTGAAGAGTTTGACACAACAATTCAAGAAAACATTACTGCAAAGTCACCGAATCTCAATGATTATCTCATGGATTTTATAAGTAAATTCGCAGATTACAAACTGGTTATTACAGATAGATACCATGGAACTATTTTTTCGTTGGTTGCTCAGACACCTGTGATTGTGCTGAAGACTACCGACCACAAGGTACAGACTGGTGTAGATTGGTTTAAGGGGGTTTATGACAATAATGTTGTTTTTGCCGACTCACTAGATCAAGCATTAGTAATAGCTAAGGATATGTTGAACAGAAATTATGTAATTTCAAATAAGCCGTATTTTGAATGTGAATACTATAATAAGCTATATCAATTGTTTGAGGAGGTGAAATAGGCATCATGAAAATATGTGATGAAGCATTATGTACAGGATGTATGATGTGTGCAGAGGTATGTCCTAAATCGGCAATAGATTACAGGACTAACGTTCAAGGTTTTTGGTATCCACACATTGAGGAAAGAAAATGTATTGAATGCAAAAAATGTGAAAAGGTATGTCCTATTAATATTGACAATAAGTATAAGAAAACAGATGATATTGTTGCAGCTTGGAATAGAGACAAAGATATACGGCTGTCCTCGACTTCAGGTGGAGCATTTTATTCATTAGCTAAATGTGTGTTAGATAATGGAGGAGTGGTTTACGGCGCCGCATTAGATGCTTCCAATGAAGTTTGTCATAAGAGAATTGCTTCTATAGATGAATTGCATTTATTAAGTGGTAGTAAATATGTTCAAAGTAATACTGGGGGCTGCTATAGGAAAGTTAAAGATGACTTGACAGGGGAAAATATGGTTTTGTTTTCTGGAACACCATGTCAAGTGTCCGCATTAAGATCTTTTCTTGGAAAGGAATATAAGAACCTGATTTGTATTGATATTGTTTGTCATGGTGTTCCATCTCCAAGAGTTTTTAAGGACTATGTAGACCATGTGTCCCGTAAATACTCATCAACACCACAAAGAATTAATTTTAGATACAAGAAACCATGCTGGTCTGTATTTTCAATGAAAATTGACTTTAAAGATGGAAGCACATATACAGCATCAAAGTTTAAAGATCCGTATTTGTATTTTTTTCTAGTGGGGGGGGCAGAGGCGATCTTACGCTTAGAAGGTCTTGTTTTGAATGTCGCTTTGCCTCCCCGGAAAGAACGGGAGATATTACACTTGGAGATTTTTGGGGTATTATTGCAACATCTCCAAAGTAAAAGGATCAAGAAAATGGTGTAAATATTGTTTTAATAAATTCGCCAAAGGGAAGGGCTATTTTTGATAAAGTATCAGAGCAATTTGAAACTAGATGGAAAAATTGGGATGATGCGTATCACTCGAATCAGAGCTTTATAAAACCTTGGAGTGAGCCTGGGCTATATAAACAATTTTGGGAAGATTACCAGCGAATGGATTTTGACACCATTTTAGATAAATATTATGTATATGATAGGGCGATAGAAGACAAAAAAATAGCAGAAGCAAAATCGAGGGCGGAAACTTATAAAAATATACCAAAGATGATTAAATATTATCTTCGTAGAATAAAAAACAGGATTGGACTTTAGGAATGAAGATTGAGCGAACAAAAAATGCGACGAGGAATGTTGCAGTAGGAGCAGTGTTGCGATTATATCAAATGATCGGGCCGTTTGTTTTAAGAACAGTAATGATACATGTTCTTGGAATGCAATATGTGGGTCTAAATAGCTTGTTCACATCTGTTTTACAGGTCTTAAACTTAGCAGAATTGGGTGTTGGTTCGGCAATGGTATATAGTATGTATCGTCCTATTGCCGAAGACGATACGAAAAGCATATGTATGCTGATGAAGCTATATAGACTGTATTATAGAGTAATTGGTGGGGGCATTTGCATATTGGGTTTGGCAATTATGCCTGCTTTACCAAAACTGATATCTGGCGATGTTCCACCGGATATTAATATATATATTCTATATATTTTAAATTTATCGGCAACGGTATTGTCATATTGGTTGTTTGCATATAAAAATTCATTGCTCACAGCGCATCAACGAAATGATGTGATTGACTTCATCACAATTGTAACAACTACAATTCAGTATCTTTTTCAAATTGCAGTGCTGGTAATATTTAAAAATTATTATTACTACATTGTGGTGGCATTGCTTTCACAGGCTTTATTGAATGTGACAACAGCGGTAGTCGTAAATAGAATGTATCCGAAATACCATCCTTCTGGCGAAATAGATAAGGATGTTATGAAGAACATCAATAGAAAAATTAAAGATCTCTTTACCTCGAAACTGGGAGAAGTGATTGTAAATTCGGCGGATACAATAGTTATATCAGCGTTTCTTGGTCTTACAATGCTTGCAATGTATAATAATTATTATTACATTCTTACTGCTGTTATGGGCTTTGTAACGCTTTTCTTTAAAGCTAGCACTGCTGGAATCGGAAATAGTCTTGTCGTTGAATCGCAAGAAAAAAACTATGGCGATTTAAATAAATTTACATTTCTTGTTAGTTGGATCGGGCTGTTTTGTGGTTGCTGCTTACTTTGTCTGTACCAGCCTTTTATGGAAGTATGGGTTGGAAAAGAATATATGCTGGGATTAGGCTGCGTTGTCTGCTTTAGCGTTTACTTCTATATTAGAGTTATGAACCAGGTGTTGATTGTCTATAAAGATGCAGCAGGAATGTGGCACGAGGATAGATTCAGACCGTTATGCACAGCGTTAACGAATTTGATTCTTAACTTGATTTTGGTTCAGGTCATGGGGATTTATGGCGTGTTGTTGTCTACAGTGTTTAGTACACTTTTTGTGGGTATGCCCTGGGTAATAAAAAATCTATTCTCTGCGGTACTTAAACAAAACCCCTTTGACTATGTGAAAAAACTAATACAGTATGTATTAGTGGCGGTTTGTGCATGGTTTATAACATATTTTGCCTGCACAAAAATAGCAGGAAATTTGATATTTGTATTGATTGTTCGATTGATTATATGTCTGATAATTCCAAATATAATTTATGTTGTAGTATTTTATAAAAGAAATGAATTCAAACAAACAATCAAATTGGTTGATAATATTCTTGGAGGGAAAATCAAACCGTTACATAATATTCTTGTAAAAATATATCATGGAAAAGGATGAATACATGAAACAGTTTACGAAGAAACAAACAAATATTTGTAAGGGCGTGGCAATTTGTATCATGCTTTTTCACCATTTGTTCTTTAGCCAAGAATCATGGTCGCTTTATTATCATGAAATACAGATAGGATCAACACCACTAATTGGCTTCATAGCTAGGCAGGGCAAAATTTGTGTCGCAATTTTTGTGTTGCTTTCAGCGTATGGACTGACATTTTCAATAAATAAGAATATCCAGAAAACTGTCGGGGGGGGGCAAAGCTTAGTCAAGGGGTATACATCGTTCGTTGAAACACATATCGTGAATTTGTATAAATTATATTGGCCTGTATTTCTTCCAGCCATGATAATTGGAATGGTATCTAATATAAGTAACCCTATTAACATATATCGGTCATCCGGTGAGTGCTTGCGTGACTTCTTCGGCATTGCGTACATACGCGATGGCGAAACACCTTTCAATGGTGCGTGGTGGTATATAAGCTTTGCAATAACACTTTATATTGTGTTTCCGATTTTACACAAGGTAACGAAAAAATATCCAAAGTTCTTGTTGGATTTTGGCTTCCTGATTGGATTGAATCCGGTCGCTAAGTTCCCCATTCTGTTGGAATGGAAAAGATATATGTTTATCTGCTGCCTTGGAATTTATTTTGCAGAGAATAATATATTAAGCAAATTAATTAGTTGGAAAGACAATCGAAACCGTATCGTACTATCTGGTTTTATATGTGTGATATTTTTTGCTGTACGCTGTATTAAGCCCTTTACATTTGATGGTGTACTTGCAGTAGGAATTGTTGTTCTTTCGGTTTCGCTGTTCGATTCTGCTAAATATCTATCCGCTGCATTTAATTTGCTTGGAAAGTATTCAGGAACGATGTTTCTTTTACACGGATTATTATATAAGAATTTTATGCGAGATTTTATATATGGATTCAAATATCCGATACTGATTTTTATAGTGTTACTTTTAATAACATATGTGGGCTCTGTCGCTATTCAAAATTTAGCACAGTACATTTATAACTATATCGGCGTCAAGAAAGGAAGAGTAAAAAATGAGTCATAATCGTCGAACATTTTGGGGTCAGCCCCCAATGTGGTCAACCTAGTGTCAACTTAAGACAGGTACCTGCTCAGGTTAATAATAGACCACAGTGGTGTCAGGCACACAAAAAATGCGATAAAAAGAAGAAAGCCCAAATGAAAATTTTCAGAAGAATTTATAAAATGGATCAGTAATTAGAATAAGTTATATTGAACAGAGTATTTGTAAACGGAAAAAAGCGAGGATCTTTTTCCAAAGTTTATCTTGTGGTATAATCATACTCAATAGAAATAGTTAGTTAAAAAAGTTAAGGACTCAACATTTTTAACTGGCTACAATTAGGAGATGTTTTATGATTATACATACAAGTTATGTAGTAGTTAGGAAACTTTAGTCTCAGCGATTTTTAATTATTGTATCCTCTATGAAATGTTTAAAATTTAACTTTGATTTAATGGGAGAAAGAAAAATAATTCATTATGAACAATATAGATAAGATCATAGAAAAGTAGGATGCAAAGATTAGAAAACAGAATATCCAGATTGATAACATGATCCAGGCTCTGCTTCATGCCAGAAAAAAGTTATTTGGCCCATCTACTGAAGTTTCTAAACAGGTAGATGGGCACTTGTCGTTGTTTGAATCTACTCAAGAACTTGCAGAGCAGCTGAATCTTTCAAAAACAAAAATCGCCGTGAAGCTACATGAGCGGAAACCTCGCCAGCCGGGAATTCGTCAGGAAATGTTGGCCGGACTTCCATAAGAAGCAAACGGTGAATAGTAGGTACCATGATTTTTGCTAGTACTGGAAGACTTGGATGAGTTTATGAACGGATACTAAATAGTGCGTTTTTGATTGTGTACCTGTTGCATAAGGAAGAAAGAAGCTCGATTTAGTTGTAAAATTTCTGGAAGTTAGCATAAATACTTATCTCTTGATGAAGTAAGAATTCACTGCTATTTTGCACTACGCCTTGTTTTGAGGCACTTACATAAGTTGATTACTTGAATACTACTGGAATTACTTCGAATTACATAGCAATCAACGAATGCAGATGATTAATTTCTATATAACGGTTGAAGTGGTAATGATAGGTGGATTGTTTACATTGATCAATTTTGATGAGCGTATTCGGTTTGCAGAATTATTTTTATCGCTCGCAATTTCCTTTGTGTCTTTGATTTTTGGGGGATTGGACATCCGGACAAAGTCATTGATTCATTGGTGCGAGGACTGTATGGAAGCTTTGGAAATGAGATATAAAGATGTATTTGACCAAAAGTTCCTTTTGATGAATCAAAGTGCAGACAAAACGAAGAAGAATCATGTTGTAACATATTCTATTTGGTTTAACCTGCAGTTTTGGGTTATAGGAATATTTGGTTTGATTATGTTTAAAGTATTGTGGTGTGGGAATGTGTGATTGCTGGAATAATAATAACTGAATAAGGAAATAAAGAAAGTTGTTATGGATTATAGATAAATATCAAAAGATGAAATAGGCGGTTGAGCGTATGGGAAAGAAAAAGATCAAAAAGAGACTTACAATTGAAAGACAATTGGAAAGATATTATGAAAAAGAAAAACATGCAGAACGCAATGCAGTGTTATGGCATGCATGGTGTCAGAATAAAAGATGGTTTTCACAATTGTTGGAGACAACATTGGGATCGTTTCCTTCGTACAGCAGACATGATGAATCTCATGCACAGACCGTTCTTCATAATATTGAATTGATTTTAGGAGAAGACCGAATCAGAGAATTGTCAGCTTCTGACTGCTTTATGCTGCTTCATACAGTATATATCCATGATATCGGAATGGTGATTACATACAGTGACAGGAAAGAAATCGTGCAGAACGATCATTTTCTGGAAATGGTGGATGAATTAGCGGAAGATAATGATTTTGTTTTTAAAAAGGCAGTTAGGGTTCTGAAGCAGACGGAGTATGATTATGACAATGTAGACGGGAAGGATGAAAAACAGAAACGACTGTATAAAGATAAATTAGATGTATACTATGCCATCCTTCATCTGATTGCGAATTATCGAAGAAGTGAACACGGCAACATATCGGAACAGCGATTAAAGGATTGGACATTAGAATCTGAGAAGCTGGGGACAGGATTTTCTATGGCAGGTATTCCACAGAGAATTTTCATATTAATCGCTCAATGTGCCGGACTTCATACAGATTCTGAGTTCGATCATATTATAGAATTGCCACAGGAGGATGATGGATATGTATCTGATTATCTGCATCCAAGATTTATAGCAGTTTTACTTCAGCTTGGAGACATTTTGGATATGGATAATGACAGATTTCATCCATTGACAAAAGAATGTCTGGGAGATCTTCCGGAAATATCTGAACGTCATTTTCAAAAACATCAATCCATACGAAAATTGTATATCCGTCCAGATATTATATCAATCGAGGCAGATTGTAGTTCACAGGATGCACTCAGACTTGTCAGAAAAGAATGTGACATGTTGAAGGACATCCTCAAAAACGCAAGTTACAATTGGATGTTAATTTGTCCGCCAGGATTTAGTGGCGCGCTTCCAACGGTCGATTCTGTGACATTATATCTGAATGGAATTAAGATACCGGAAGAGCTGGTAGCTACACAGTTTTGCATTTCCCAGAAAAAGGCATTTGCCATCTTAGAAGGCTCTAATGTGTATGAAGAGAGGTTTGTGTTTTTGAGGGAATTTCTGCAAAATACGATTGATGCCAGTAAGATGCAATACTGGCATGAGAGTGTGAGAACATGGGGTTCCTTTGTTTCGCCGGATAAATTGCGGGAAAAGTCACCAGAAGAATTCGAAAAGCGTTTATCAACAGCTCTATTTCCAATTGATATTGGGATGCAGATAGTGATGCGCGATGAGAATCAGAACGAGAGTATAGTTACAGAGGAAGAGATTAAACGTCTAAAAGCTGGTGGTAAACCGGCGTGGGAATATGGTGTTACTGTAACAATTAAAGATTTTGGGACAGGAATTGATAAAGAGTCAATTCTAAATATCGCTAAAGTAGGAAACAGCAGAAGAAAAGAACGTTTTGTTATAAAAGAGATGCCACCATGGCTTACCCCTACGGCCGAATTTGGTATAGGACTTCAAAGTGCATTTATTGTTACAAATCTATTTAAATGTCGAACTTATACTCGAAGTAATGAAAGGTATGAAATTACATTCTCAACTGTAAAATCAAATTTTTATGAAGGCTATATTAATGTACAGCCATTAGAAAAGGAAGAGGCTTTTGGAACATGTTTTGAGGCATTTGTTCCAATCAGCAAGAAATTGAGACATCAGTTATATCCGAGTGCGTGGGATGGAAAGGACTACTTTGACGAAGATTATGAAGTGTTGAGACCTGTCAGGCACGCAGCGGAATTGTTAGCGCAGATGGCGTTGTATCTCGACCGTCAGATTGGAGAACAATTATTCCCGGTTCATCTTAAGGTGAAGAAGGTGAAAGGCGTAGATATTCCACTAAACATTTCAGAGAAAAATCAATTGAAAAGATTGCAGTATGACGCACAGGGAAGTTTAAATGATCAGAATCAGGTTATTCTCAAGGAGATGAAAGAATCAGGTGTGTTAGGAGAGGAACTGGAAGGAATAGAATTCCTGGTTCAACGCCAGTGGGAAAAGGATGGAACATCCTGGATCTATTATAACGGTAATCAAGATAATGATATCTTAGATATCCAGACAGGAAGAGCAATTGCATTAATAGATTGTAAAAATGGGTATTTTTATTTTTGGGATAATCAGCTGTGTACGTTTTGTACTATAAATATGGAAAAATTCCTGCATCTTGAAAAGAACGAATTAGAGAATGCAGATAAGGAATGTATGAATGTTCACAGAAACATCAGCATATATTATAAGGGAATTATTCTGGAGGAAATAGAGGTGCCAGATCTCGGCAATGAATTGATTCAGTCTATAGATATAAAAGGAAAACTGGCCAGAGAGTATATCAATCTGAACAGAAAAGGCTTAACAGAGATGGGAAGGCTTTATTTTAAGGATGAAATTTATGAAAAATTACTGGAATCAATTCATGATACTCTAAAGAAGATAAATCGGAAACACAAAGAAAAACTTGTTGACACAATTTGTGGATCAATGGAATACAAGAAAAAACTGGTAAGAAGAATAGACGAATTACTGACGGAACAGGATATGCTAAAGCCGATGCTTGACTTGGACAAGTATGCTAGGATGAATCAAACAATAGCAATTCAGGAAATGAAAAAGGACATGGACAGATTAAGGCAGGAGATACTTATGCAGATCAAGCAGCAATTGATTTCTACCACAATGCTTGCATTTTTAGCTAAAAAAGATATTTTTGATCCGGTTATGGAACGAAATTGTATGGATGAAACTGGTAAGGAAGAGTGTTATTGGCAGAAGGTTGTTGAAAGAAGCCGGGAGTATGGAAAGTGGATACAAGAGAGAGAAAGCGTAAAATCCATCTTATTCCATATTCAGTCTTATGATGATATAAATCTTTTAGGCCGAGAAATAAATATGGGGAAAAGGGAAATCACCTTTGTTGATATCTTTTCCGAGAAACAACAGTTTATGATTGTATCAAAGCGGCGGAGTAATTCAGCACCGTGGGAGCAGTTTCTGGTGTCTATACATAGTGAGGAAATAAATGCCAGAAGTCCGATTGATGTTTTGAAAAGACATCTGGTAACAGATAACCGTTCAGAAGAAAAACGGGTGATAGATGACGAAATAAAAGAAATTGAGAAGAATGCTTTGTGGAATGCGAGTATTTATGGAATGAATGAAGTGGGGCGGAAAAATCTTCCAATCAATTCGCAGGAGTACAGACAACAATACATTCTGAAATGGTTGTTAAAATATATTCCAACAGTTGCATTATTTATGAATGAAACCGGAAATACAAGAATCAATATTATTCATGGACAAAGTTTTCCGATTATATATGTAAATGATAACTATAAGATGTTTACGGCACAGAGAATTATTGAAGATACACAGAAATATCGAATCGAGAGATTTTCTATACCAACCTGGCAGGAATTACAGACATTAAGATGTGAAAGTCTTCCATATGCACATTTTTTTGTAAAGAGAGGCTATTTGTCGAAGGATTCCTATGGAAAAGTTATTTTTCCATTTGGAAGAACGGAACTTATGGAAATAGAAAAGAGAATAAAATTAGGAGAAACAAAAGAAATCATTGTCAAATTGAAGAAATTGAATACACTGTTGAATGCAACAGACTATATTTTTGAGGCTTTACTTCAAGATGATAAATCTACAGAGGCATATATACAGGAACTTGACTCGGATAATGCAAGCACGTATTGGGAAGTGTATCTTGATCGAAAAAAAAGATATGGACTTGATTTTGAAAAATATTCAGTAACACGAGCAAACCGGTGGGAAATTTCTGACAAGATCAGAGAAGAGTATGTAAGTCTTATAAAGTACATTTGCAAAATAGAGAAAGAGAATCTAGAGGAACGGAGATTTGTTTTGGATGATCTGGATAAATACAAAGAGGAATGGGAGAAACTTTATATCTATCTTGTGTTAAAAGTTCTGGATGTGCTCGAAGGAGAAATGTGGATTAGACTTATTCATGGAAAAATGAAGGATGCTTGCGATAATTTGATTTTAGCATGGAAATATATGCTTAACAGGGAGTATCTGAAAGAAAAATCTGAAATTGCAAAATACAAGAGTGATTATATGAGTCTGCTGGAACAAGAAAACTCTACACAGCGTAAAAGACAGGTGAAAATTCTAAAATATATATCTCGTTATAGTTCCAGACATTATTCAGTTCAACAGTTGTGGAAGTGTTGGAGAGCCTATATTAATGAGATGTTTGATGTGTTTTCAAAAATCGAATTTAAAGAGATTTATAGAAGCGAATGGTTATTGGAGGATCAGGACGAGATAAGGGGATTTATCGATAGGTAAAGTTACATAAGAATAATGGAGATCAACAAAAGATGGAAAATAGAACAGATAATGAGGAATTTAGAAATTTGATACAGAGTATTGCAAAAAACTTGAGCGACAGAAAAAAATGAAGAATTCCATCAGTTACTACTGTGAGTTAGGATTCCAGGCAGAGAAGTTACTCAAAACAGTTTTAGGAGAAGACGGTTGTGTTATGCCGGTTGATATCGAACTGTTGGCAAGAAAATTAGGACTTCAGGTAAAAGATAAGCGGTTAAATCCGTATCTGGAACAAGTATATTATTCAGAAAATGAAGTTTTCGAAAGGGGGGGATATGCAGCGAAGGTAATGACACCGATCAATAGACGGATTGGTCAACTGGTTATACGAAACGATGTTTACACAGATTCTACAGAGATGATTATTTACACCGATGTTGCGGTGCCGCCATCATCCAAAAGATATGCAATAGCGAATGAGATAGCTCATTTTCTGGTTTTCAAAGGGGAACATCTACAGGATGATGAAGAAAATGAGAACAAGAAGTTTGAGAGCGATACATTTGAAAGTTATTTCATAATGCCGATGTGTCCGAAACAGATGGAAGAAGTCATACTTGACGTATTTGCAACATTTTTATTGATTCCAATTGAGCAGTTCTTCAGGGAATTCAGCAAATTTGCCGATAATTGCAGAAGAATACAGGATATTCCGATTTCTACGGAAGAATGGATAAGATATCTGTCAGAAAAAGCAATCTTATCTGATTATTATACGGCATGTGGCTATCAAAGCTTAAGAAGTGTTGCATATTGGATTTATCAGGCACATGAAGCGGATGATGATGAGATAAAAAAAATAGGGATGACTAAGACAGAACGAAAAGAGATTAAGAAGAATACAGAGTATTTCGATGAGAAATTAAAAGAGTTGTATCAGTAAGTGATTTATTTTTTAATTTTGTTATATAGTATTTTTGTAAACTCTGTACATAGACATTTCCCCTCCCATCTGCTAAAATACTTCCACTTTTGTGGGAGTTTTTTTCTTATGCAGATAAGCAATTAAATTTTCAAATATGAAAGAGATTATGCAAATATGAATGGAAAGAAAGACAGAACAGAGCAAAACAGAAGAGTGGTAGAGATCCTGAAGAGCCACATTGCGCAGAAAGGATTAAAGCAGAGTGATTTGCTGCATATGTGCGAAGCGAAGGGATATAGTCTGAATCAGTCGGAGTTATCCCGGATTCTTTCCAACAGTGTATCGCTTGGATTATATCCGGTGCTTGCACTGGCAGATGTGTTGGAGATTGATCCGGCAGTTTTTATGCCGGAGGAGCGGAGAAGTTCTTCCATACTAGATCTTTCACCGGAGGTATTTGCTGTGAATCCAGAGGACCGGGCGGTGAAGTCTTATCTTGGAAAATACAGCACGCTCTTTCATTCAACAGATCCGCAGGAGCGGGATAAGATCCTTCACGGACGTCTGATCCTTTATCCGAAGCATGATACTACAGAGACGATGGCAGAACCTTATTGTGCAGCATATTTTTCTGTGGATACAGGTATGAAAGATCTGCAGGGGAATCCGGTGCTGAAAAAATATCAGGGGCGTTTTATTATTTCAAAACATCTGGATGTTGCATATTGTATCTTGGTGAATAATGAATGGGGCGAGCTTTCCTTTATCGAGTTCCGGCACAGAGTTTTCTATCTGAAGAATGTAGAATGCCGGGTGGGAATGGCACTGACTGTATCCGCCGGAGAGAAGAAGGTACCGACAGCGCATAAGTTTATTATTTACCGGGAACCTTATGAACTGACAGAAGCGCAGGAGAAGCTTCTGGTGAATGAATTGAAGATGACAACAGGTGAGATTCATCTGAAGGCAGAAGAACTGGAACATGCAAAGGACTATCTTGAGGAAAAAACGTTTAATAAATTAAGAAAAAGTAGACTGGAAGAATCATATTATGTATTGAATGAAGCAATCCTGAAGTATCTTTCTCCACAGATGTCGAGAAGAGAAGCAAGAGGATTGTTTGAGCTATTGAAAGGGTATTCGGATGAGGAGTATGCGATGTATGTGAATGAAGAAGAGGATGCAGTAGTATATAGTGCACTTCACAATGAAGTGCAGTTACCGGGTAAAAAGAACGGGTCAGACCTTGTACTGGATGACCGATCGCATAGATGATCAGAAAACCAGATTTCTATAACAGGGTCTTATTTCAAAGAACATAATTTGGAATTATTGACCCAACATCATTTTATTAGAGGTAGAAAAGGAATGGTCATCTAATGTTGAAAATTAAGAATATATATCACACACAGGGAAAGATAGAGGAATATCTAGAAAAGATAATTAAAGAACATGAGATTGATATTATCATAAATATAACGAGAAAAGGCTATTGGGTTTCCGAACTGGTAGATTGTGAGTCAGAACGAAAAATATCACGGTTATTGAAAGAGAAAAAGATTAGGAAAATCAGTGATCGCTATCTGATGAAATGTCTGAATTTCAAAGAATTTGAAGGCAAGCGGATTTTAATTTTTGATGATACCATGAATAATGGAAGTTTGTTGTTCTTCTATTATGCGTTATTGAAAGAGAAGGGTGCAAAAGAGGTGATTCCATGCGTATATGCATTGAATACACATTATGATTCACAAAGCCCGGAGATAGTAAAGTCCAGAAGATGGGGATATGAGAGAACGATTCGAAGTAAGATTCAGGATGAGATACAGCCAGTATCGGAACATGAGATTGAGCAGGGATTCCAAAAGTGCAGAAAGGAATTTGAAAAAAAACTGAGCTGCTGTATATGGATGAGTCCGGCTGAGATCGGCAGGCTTTCAGTGACGGAGACTCTGTGGTTTCAGAAGAATGTAATGCCGATGGTTGTAGATCTTCCGATTTACTCCAGAAGAAAGAATCCGGTGTCAGGGAAGCAGGATCACGAGCGACTGACGATATTAAAGGAAGAGTGAGAGCAGCTGAAGAAGGGCAATTCTATCTGGAAGAATGAAGAATGTCAGATGGAGTTAGCTGGGGAAACATTATATTATGGATATTTTCAATATTTGAATGAAAGTTTTTATTCTAAATTCGGAAATTTGATGTTTAACTTCATCGTCAGATATAAATATGAACCGGTGGAGGATGATAAGATCCGGATTGTGTTTGTGCCGTTTGCAATCCTGAATTCTTGTAAATTGAAGGATCTTGTATGGAATTTCTTTTATTTATTTAAGAATACGGAATATGCAGGGTATGTTGCAGAAGAACTCAACAGAAAAGCAGGGAAGAAGATTGCAGATGCTTCAGGATATAAGGATGAAGACAAAGGTGATGTTCTGGATGCTTTAAAGAAAAATCACAATATGTGCAGAGCATTGTATAGAGGCATTATCTTTGATATTAGTAATTATATTGGAATTTTATTCCAGAAATATGTAGAAGAGAAAATTCAACTTGAAATAGAATGCAACTGGAAGATTATGAAAGAAAATCTGGAAGAGAGTCTGATTTGCTCTCTCAAGGAGAAATATGAGAGCAAGCAGAAGGAAGATTACTTTTCTGTCCTGATGGGACTGCATATGTCGGAAAAGATAACACCCAGAATGGAAAGTATGGAAGAAGCTGCTGTAAAAAGAAAGGCAACAGATGAGAATCTGGAGCTGTTACTGACACAAATCGTTACGGAACGCAAGCAGAAAGCAGAGGCTGCAACAGCACAGGTTATGATCACACTGGAATCGCTGTGCAGTGAAGTGCAGAAACAGTTTGTATTCGAAGATAAGTTGGAATTCAGGAAGAGAATTACAGATTTACTACTTGTTATGACAGAGAACAGCCGGTTGGGAAATGAGATTTATGTGGATGACAAAGCAGAGATCTTATACAGAGGATTTCGCGCTGGGGAGAACTGCGAGGTATTGATGAGATGGGGAATCCAGTGGTTCTATCCATATATTCTTGCCCTTTATGAGAAGGTTGGAATCGAGAAGTATGCGGAACAATATGATGCATTTATGGAAAAGGTGGAACTGGAGTTCAGAAAACAGGGGTATATCGGAACCATTATATTGGAAGCAGCATTCTTGTTTTATAAGAAGTATTTTTCGAATAAAGAAATGAATACGACACAGATCTTAAATAAAGAATATCTGTTAGATGCGCTTGATAAGCAGAAAAAAAATTAAATGGATGATTATTGCAATACAGTATTCCATACAGTAATGGATGGGGATATGTGAGGGAGTGTGTTTGAATATGAATCTGAAAGAACAGGTAAACCTGTTGATTTTTAAGCTGGCAATGAAATATGAAGAAATTGCAGGGTGGGGAACGTCTCACCCTGTTTCTATTACAGAACTGACGTATCTGATCATGCTGTGTATTTTGAATGAGAATGATCAGAATCCGGTTGAGTTGGAGAACCAGGAAATAAATAAGTATGACAATCTGTATGATCAGATTGAAACATATATTTCGGAAAATCATGTTATTTGGATCGATCGGAAGGAAGGACTGGTTGAGGTGGAATTCTGGACAGCCAGTTCCAGTCAGTTGAAGGAAGAAAGCACGGAGGTCTATCTTACAATCTTTGTATCTTGTTATATGTATAAGGGAAATCAGAATATGATTCAATTCTGCAGAAGACTGTTGTTCTATTCAAGCTGGAAGCTGCTAATGAATTTCTGTGGAAATGTATCACAAGAGTTCCTGGAGAAGGAAGAAGAAATCTTAAAGGAGTTTGATCTGAATGTGGATATGGAACAGGCAGATCAGATAAACAACGAGTTTAATCAATGTAAAAACTATTGCAGAAAACATAAGATCAGAAAGATGAATTACTATAGAATGTCTCCAATCAAAGAGTTATATATTGAAGGAATAAAGAATTGGAAAGAAGTACAGAATGAGCGTGAAGGTATAAAGAAGGAGAAGGAGGCGGGACACAATGGATGAATGTAGAGATGAAGGAATGAATACATGGCGTGCGGAGAAGACAAGTATACAATCACCGGCAGAGTCCTATATCGAGTGGCGGTTTGAATGCCGTTGTGAAGAACTTGCGAATGGGAATGACATTCTGACAGAATGGCGAGAGCGTAAGAGACAGTACAAATCATGGACGGATACAATTGCATATGATTTCCAGCATTTCAGCAGGCATGATGCCAGTCATTCAATCAATATTCTGGAAGCAATCGAGATGCTTCTTGGGAAGGAGCGAATTGACAAGCTGAGTGCCGGAGACCTTTGGCTGCTGTTAGAGTGTGCGTATCAACATGATATCGGGATGGCAATTACGTATGAAGAACTGATTGCATTGTGGCGGAATCCAAAGTTTAAAAATCATATAGAAAAACGAATTTACAGTGAGTTGGCCGACGAAAGAAAGGCGGCTCTTTTTTATTACCAGTTAGACCAGCTTATAAGGGATGAAAAGAACATCAGTGCAATTGAAAATGGGCAATTCACGAGAACGAAAATGGATGCAGAATGGTTGGATGAAGATGGCATTCCGTGGGAAGTATATATCCAGAAATGTCTCATGTATCTGGTGTCTTCTTACATCAGAAAAGGACATGCAGACCGGATATTAAAGTTGGATGAAAGAATCAAGATCCCTGAGAATTCAGTAATACCGGAACGACTGTATGTGGTGGCAAGAGTTGCATCCAGATTACATGGAGAGTCTGATTATGAAGAAATAATAAAACAATTGAAAGAGTGTACCAAAGGGTTTGGAAATGGACGGGTACATCCCCGGTTCATCTGTGCCATGCTGCGAGTGGGAGATGTTCTGGATCTTGAAAATAATCGTTTTAATATTCGCGCGATCCAGCATTTCGGAGATCTCCCATATCAGAGCCAGTTACATCTGGAAAAACATAAAGCAATTACGCATATCAAGATCACACCAATGCAGGTGGAAGTAGAAGCCCGTTCTGAGGATATGGATGTATGTAAAGTCTTGTCAGATGATTTCCGATGGATTGAAGACGAAATCAAGAATCTGATCTGTTACTGGAATGTCATGAGTCCGATTGAACTGGGTGGATGTACTCTGCAGCAGGGAAAGGGCATCATCTATCTGGGCGATTCGGAGCGATGTTATGATTCCAGCTATGAAAGACGAGTGGAAATGGATCGCGAGAATCTGATGCCGTTGTTTATGGGAGACAATATTTATAAGGATTCCTTCGAATTTATACGGGAGTATCTGCAAAATGCGCTGGATGCGACAAAGATGCAGTTGTGGCTGGACATTAAGAAAAACAAGACGCATCGGAAGCAGAATCCGGAAGTTTATGATAAGTCTGAGATATCACCACTGGATTTATCCAGTGATCTATATGAACAGTATCCGATTGAAGTGACGTATAAAGTTGATATGAGAGAAAGAATTGTACGTCTCGGTATCAGAGACTATGGAATCGGAATCGAGCGGGAATGCAAGGGAATGATTACTAATATTGGAAGAGGATGGAAAGAGCGCTCGGGTTATAGTGAGGAACTAAAAAATATGCCCGACTGGCTTCGTCCAACCGGTGGCTTCGGGATTGGAATGCAGTCGGCCTTTATGGTGACAGATAAAATCGAGATTTATACCCATTCCAATAAAGATGCAGAAGGATATAAAATGACGATTGATTCTCCGCAAAAAGGCAGTCATGTGATAACAGAAGATTATGAGATGGAGGAGAGAGGAACAGAAGTCTGCGTCGACATTCCATTGGATGAATTCCTGATATGGAATTACAAATGGTGGAAGAAATCCATGCAATATAATGGAAGGAAAGACGAGGAAGATGAACTTCCCGGAGTGGTTGAGTTTTATGAAGTTTCCGCTCGGGCAGGAGATTTTTTAAATGTAAATGCTGTCTCTAATTATATTGGCAGATTTCTGGAAAGCTTTATTTGTGCAAAAGTGAATCATCGGTTGTTCCCAATCTATATTTCAACAGAAAATCTGAACGACCGGGAGATACCGATTAATTTTCTGCCGCGGATCAATTACTGGAATTATGAACAGACATCAAAACAGAAGAATTCAAAAATCTATGTATTGAAAGATAAAGAAGGAATTGCCTGTTTTGATGTATTAAGAATGTCGTATTATGGATGGATCAGGAAGGAGAAAATTTTATATCGGGTCAATCTGTTAAATTCTTCAGAAAAATTGAATGGAATCACTTACAAGAATGTGTCGGTCAGTGAGAAAGGGCAGCTGCCGTATAAGGAACATCTAAAGCTCTATATGGATCTTCTGGGCGGTGATGTGAAGCATTTACTGAAAGTCAGCCGGAATGAATTTCTGGATGGAGTAACAACAGAAAAATGGGAACTCGCTGCGATTCAACATTTCTTTCAAGTGATGAATTGCTGGAGACAGCAGGAGAAAAAAGGAATGTATGAGTCGACGGACTTTATCGAAAGACGGTATTGGGCGGAACCTTATTATTACCTGTATCAGTCGATTTATGGATCACATGACTGGGAGAGTATAACAGAAAGAGATGGAGACCAAGAGGTTCCGATGGTAGCAGGAAAGGTCTTTCGTCTGGATGAACCGGACTGGACGAAGGTGAAGACCGCAGTTCGGTTTTATGATGTCTATAGACAGATCCGTGCATTGTTAGAGGGAGATGCAAATGCAAAGATGGTATTCCGGATTGGAGTGAGTGGAAAAAAACAGAAGTATTCGGCATTTCGTCTTAGTCTGTCTAAGGATGATATTCTAAAAAATAGTACAACAGATTCGAATCAGTTTTCACAGGATAATGTGAACCGATTCAGTCTGGAAGGAAATTTATTTATTGATGATGAGGATCTTTTCCGTATGATTATCGGCACAAAAAAGGTGCAGATTGATTATTTTATAATTCGTGGATTTGGTGAGAATCCGACATTGTATGCGTGGCTGACACCAAAGAAGGAGAAGCAATCTGAATTTAGTGAAGTGGAGTTCTATGTGAATTCATGAAACAAAAGTCTGATTAACGGGCGGTATTACTATGAAGTGCATGATGCAGTATTTTTACAGAAGCTTCAAGTGAAGCATCTGCCTTATGATATTGATACACAGAACATAGATGAAAGCCGGCGCTGGATCATCTCTCCGGTTTATGCAGATCAGGTAATAAAGTGTACCAATATGGGACGCAAGGTCTTATGGCAGGAATTTTATGACATGGTCGTATCAGATGAGGCGTATGCGGTGCTGATCCAGTGGGTGACAGACCATCAGTCAGAAGAGCGGAAGTATTCGAAGAAAGAGATACATGAAGCGTATCGGAAGTATCTGGAAGAGATTTACAAATACAATCTGTCAGAGGGGATAGAGGGTTCAAGATGAAGAGAGAAGAAAGAAAATAGAAGAAATAAAGCGAGAGGTAATAAAGTAAGAGATACAGAAAGTGAGACAGAGATGGGAGATTCGCATAAATATCCATTTATCAATAAAAAAGAATTCCAGAGTTTATTGTTCTATCAGGGCGCATCAGATCATATTGAACTGGATTCTTCTGAGAAAGATCTGGAAGAGTTCTATAAGATAAACAATGGTTACGAAACAATCAATATGCTTCTTTTTCCAGGAATTGAAAATGAGAAAGCCAGACTACAGATTGAGAAAAGAGATAAAATAAGCGATAAGATTCTCAATCATATGGACGAACTATTGGAGATCTACAATCGTTTGTATTCTGCAATGTGCAAATATACATATCATACACAGAAAAATGACAAACTGTTGACTTACAGAGATGACAGAAAACATACGTATCTGTGTATGCAGGATGGAATGAATGATTCCTTCTTGTCTACGTCCTTTGTCGCAGACCGCAAGCCGCCAGCAGATGGAAGTAGCAATTATTTTCAGAAGAAAGATGGTCTTGTATTAATGGATGTCGAGGCATTAGATACCTTAGAACACGTTGATATGAATGATGTCCTTGGAGATCAGAGCATGTATCCGGGTGAGAATGAAGTCCTGTATCCACCGTTCCTCTATCTGGATACAGAACTGCTGCCGTTAACTTCAGAAGAGGAACAGTTAAGAGACATTCATGGGAACCCACCATATGGGAAAGTTCATGTTATGCTGAAAGGTTCAACGATAGTAGCACAAGATCTGACAGAAGAGGAAAAAGAGGAACTTGAAAAACTCAGGGATAAGTTGATCGCATCGGGGGAGATCGAGAATACAAAGACTGTCTGGAGTGCGATTAGGAGTGGGGAAGAGAGTAAGTATTCGAAAGAGATAGAGCAGTACTGCCAGTGGAAGAAAATGCTAAAATTGTATCTCAGAGAAAGTTATGCTCAGATTAAATATGATGTGTTGAATGTAGGAAAACAGAGTGTGGGAAAACAAATGAATCAGGAGAGAGCACAGATGTTTCTTGATGATTTGAAGGAGCGAACTGACGAGGCAAACGATAAAAGAAAAAAATATGAGAAGGAATTAAAAGGATTCAACTTGGCAGAAATCATAACAGGTGGAATTGCCGGATTCTTTTTCTCTTTGAATATGCTTGGATATGTGAGTATTAGTTGCAAAAATTTATCTGTAGACAGCAGAGTGATCGCTCTTTTATTTACCTTTTTATGTATCGGTCTGGCAGCAGCATGTAAGACGCTGTCATTGAAAGATAAGCTCCGTCAAAGAACGATAGAATTTCTGGACTATGATAAGCTACAGAATGACTGGACATATGAAAAAGAGAAAACAGAGGACAAGCTGGAAAGATATGTTCGACGCATGAGACAGATAGAGGAACAGGACAATAAACGCTGCCTACAATATACAGATCGTATGATTCGGAATATGTCGGAGTGGGAAGAAAAAGTGGAAAAAATAAAAGGCGGAGATAGTAAAAAATAAGATTGCTCTGTATGAAAAAGATGATATAATAGAGATGTGGTGTGAAAGGCAAAGTTTCCTAAGGAACAGGAGGCTTTGTCTTTTTGCGTATATAAAAGAAAATAGAGTACAGAGGAAGAAAATATGGGTTTTATGTTAGAAAAAATCACATTATATGATGGGGCTGTTGCAAAATAGAATAACATTATGCTTTATCAGATCTTAAGAAAAGGAGTACTCTAAAAAAGAGTTGGAAAGAACGGTTTAAGATGAGTAATAAAATAAATAAACCAATGATGACCTCAGAGTCGCTTGTTGCAAAAATGAGGGATGAAAAGGGAATTAGATTTAAGTATGTTACTGAAGAAAAAGCAGAAGTATATCTGACGGATATTAACAACTATCTTCGCACAGCTGCGTATCGACAGAATTATTCTAAATATACCCGTGGTGTTAATACGGGAAAGTACATAAACCTTGATTTTGCATATTTACAAGAAATGTCAACAGTTGATATGCATTTCCGCTTTCTTATCAATAGGATGTGTCTTGATATAGAACAGGCTTTGAAAGTAAAACTGGTAAAAGATCTTTCAAATGATGCAAATGCTTATAAGGGACGGTATGAACACATAATTCAAGGCTATGACGATTGTCCAATATGGGTTTTATGTGAAGTTCTAACGTTTGGAGAATTTTTGAGGCTTTATGATTTCTATTATGGAAATACAGCAGTGGTTTCTGGGGCGATTCTTGGTTTAGTGAGATGTCTGAGAAATGGATCAGCACATAACAATTGTTTGCTGGCAAACTTATCACACGGTACATCGAAACCTTCGCGTGAGATTAAAGATTACGTTAAAAAGATGGAGTCTATAACAACATCTCAAAGACAGAAGAAGCTTTCCTGCAGGCCTATGCTTGAGTTTGTCGCATTGATTTATACATACGAATTAGTTGTGACACAAAAATAAAACTTCATAGAAGTGAGGAATTGTATAATTTATTCTTTAAAAGAATGGTAGAGAAAAAGTCCTTTTATAAAGACAATGATTTGATAAAAACAAATTATGAATTTGCAGGAAAAGTAATACGTGAGTCATTATGCAAACAAAAATAATTCTCTTGAAAATTTTGTATGGGGTTGACTTTCATAGCAAAATCGCATACAATAAAAGCAACATCAAAAAACTGATTACAGTTTTTGTACGGGGCGACGTTATGACGGTGTCCTAGTTTTTTATATAGAAAATTTTTATTACAGAAATGTAATTTTTGATGATGAAATGTCTGCTCGCTGGCGCACTGTGTAGAATCCTACATGGTATGCTGGGGGGCTTTTTTTGCCTCTTGTTCTAAAAAAGATTACGATACAAAATTTGCAGATAAAAATAATGTGGTATTATTAGAAGTAGAGGTTTCAGAGAATAGTCCGTATGCGGATTATCCAGAGTATGTAAAATGAAAGGGCTACTTACATAGTTATTTGAAGTTTGTATATTCAGATATGTGGTATGGTAAAGAGGAAGAATACGATGGTTGAAAATGTAAAAGAGACACGATTATATCAATGGCTATTTAAGAAAGACAGTAAATTTTTAAATCAAGTTGATCAGGCTATTCGACAGGTAGAAGATATGCTTGAGAAAATAAACAATGCTTTTTCGAGTTATACAATCCATGGAATCAAACATTCTGTGAATGTAATGGAGTATATGTTTTCATTGATTAATGATATTGATTTGCTGAGTGAACTGGAAGTTACTGTATTAATCTACAGTGCTTTATTTCATGATATAGGTATGGTAGTAAGTGATGAAGAAATCGCGGCCATTAAGTCGGATGATACGGTTTTAGGTGACAGAAAGTACAGTAAAGTATTTGAAAAATATGGAGATGAAATGATTTCTTTGCAGGAATGTATCAGACCTGTTCATGGAAGAAGATCAAGAGAGTATATTGAAAATGAATTGGAGAAAGTATTACTTTTATTACCGGATTCCACTGTAGTATCGTTTGAAAATGAACTGGGATTGATCTGCGAATCTCATAATGAGGATTTTGAATGGCTAGAAAAGAATCTTACAAGTCAGGGGAGAAAAGGTGATTTTGAGATTAATGCGCAATATATTGCAATGCTGTTGAGAATTGCAGACTATTTGGATATTGATGAGAAACGCGCTCCGATGTATTTATACAAATATCTTAAACCGAAAGAATATAGTGATCTGGAGTGGAAACAGCATTTTGTAATTGAAAATTATGAGAAAGTGCTACTGAATGAAAAGACTGGTATAAAAGAAATTGTATTTAATGGAACCAGCAAGGATCCATCTGTACACAGAAAGTTATTGAAATATTTTGATTCAATCAATGAGGAATTGGAGAATGCGGTGAATCTTTCGGAACGATTTACAGTTTCGAAATATTTATTGTCATTGAAAACGAATGTAATCAATAAAATTCGTACACAGGGGTTTAGTTTTTCGGATTTAAGATTATCATTGGATTACAATGCAGTAACTAATTTGTTGATGGGAGAGCATATTTACGGTGATAAGAAATATGGACTTCGTGAGTTAATACAGAATTCAATCGATGCATGTAAAACGATGGAAGAATCTTCATTGCAAATGGAAGAGTTCAGATATCAGAAGTATGAGCCATTTATATCGATTATTCTGGATAAAGACCGGAAACAGGTGGTAATCAGTGATAATGGAAGCGGAATGTCTATAGAGATTCTGAAAAAGTATTTTCTGAATGTAGGTGTGTCTTATTATGCATCAGATGATTATCTGTTACAAGGAAGGGAATATTCGCCGATAGGTCATTATGGAATCGGATTTTTAGCGTGTTTCATGTTATCGGATAAGGTGGAAGTAAAGACTGTTTATTATAAGGAGCACAAAACAAATAGAATTTCGTTTGAGAAAAACAGTGAGTATATTTGCCTCACTTATGAAAATGATAATGGACGTCAGGGGACGGAGATTATTTTGGACTATGATCAATATATGAGTGTATTTAATAATAAAGTGGAAAATATGGTTTCTTTTATAGAACAGAATTTTCTTGATTCGGATATTCCTGTTCGAGTATCTACGATGGAAAAGGGAAAGTCGAATAATATAAAGTGCAATATTAAGAAAGTTGAAGAAATAATTCCGGAACATATTTGTCTCAATGATTATTTACATGGTGTTGAGGCTTATGTTGATTGCACATATAAACAAATTAATTTTGCAAGACATTTAAAGAATTTGAACGGATATGATAGCTATTATTATAATGATGAACAGAATACTTTAGAACGGGAGTATGAAAGATCTATAAAAGATTGTGTGGAAGAGGGAAAAATTCATCTGACCAAAATTCCTGTTATTCAGGAAGATGAAGAAATGGAATTTATAAAAGCATATGAAGTTCTGGAAGACTATGATGAAGCTCTTGGGAAAATAGATACTTATGACACGATTAATATATGGACACTTGAAGAGGAACTTTATAACTATAAGTCGCTCATAGAGGAAGAGGATGAGGTGATTGTAGGAGATTACACATTGGAAGACTTTAAAAGTCAGTTTAATCACTCAGAATTAATACCTGTGCAAAAGAGCCATGAAGAAGTCTCTGTTATTGTTACTGAGTCTGATATGGTTTTACCATATAAAGAAGATTGCTTGTTCTTTATAAAGTATTTTTGGGAGAATACGGATCGATGTTATGTAAAGAATGTGTTACTTTCAGAAGTGAAGGTTAAAATTCCTTTTCTGGTAGATGGAATTAAATTGAAGGGAATGGTGATCAATATTACGAACCCGGAGTTTGTTCCAAATGTGTCAAGAAGCAATGTGGGAGATGCACAACAAAAGAAATTAAACTATGCAATTGGAAAAGCACTGCATATGTGGATTCGGGATAATGCATCATTGGATGCGGAGCAGAGAGAACTGTTGGATTTGTTTATACGGACGAAATATGATGAGAGTAATAGTTGTCTGAAGTAGAGATGAGAAATTGAGTAGAATCTAGGATTGGATATGATAGTGCGAATCTCTGCAAGTTAAAATCATTGAGCTTTAACAAAAAAGTGGTATAATTATTTTGTGGTGATAAAAAGGCAGAGTTTCCTTGGGATCGGGAGGCTTTGTCTTTTGCATTTTTATAAAATGTGAAGAGAAAATGTTGCAAAAACTTTGAATATGAATCAAATGATAAAGGAGATATAACAATATGGCAAAAAGAACAGAAACTGATTTATTGAGATTTTATGGCGGAGACATTAAGGTAAGAACAGAGAAAAATGGCTTTCAAATGCTATACAATAAAGAAAAACCTAAAGCAACTGAGGATGACTGTTTTTGGGGAGACAAAGATGCATACCGTACGTTAAATGCCCTGCTCTTTGATGGATATGCAAATGAAAAAGAACGAATATTCGAAGAACATAAATGCTTAAATTCCATATATATTAGACGAATTGAAGACACACTTGATATTTACAAAGGAATCTTTGGGACAATGTGTCAGAAAAAAGGAGTGTCATTATCCATTCCAGTGGTAAAAAGAGTAGATCGTGAAAATTCATTAAATGCATATAAGATGGGACATACAGGCTCCTTTGTTTCTTGTACTAAAAATGATTATGATGAGGAATTTAGTAATAAACATAATGTAATACTTTTAGAAATAGCAGTTTCAGAGAATACACCATATGCAGATTACCAGCAGTTTGTAACGGTACAAGAGTATTCCAATTATGATGAACTGGAAGTTCTGTTTCCACCGTTTGTTTCTTTAGAGATTGAGGAAAGAGATTTAACAATAGCTGACAAACATATTAAGGATATGAATGGAAATCCACCGGTAGGAAAATATCTACTGAAAATGGGTGAATTTCCAGATTACAGAAAAATGATAACGGTTCCTGGGGAGAAGTTATTGGGTGAAATACTTTCAGGCAAAGAGGAGGCAGCAGAGTGCCTTGAAAATATGAATTCAGGTAATTGGGATGTGGATTACCAGGAATATGTAGAATGGAAAGATAATTTGCATAATTATTTGAAATTTATATATTCTGATATGTGGTATGGAGTAGAATAAGTAGAAGTATTGCATTGTGATCAGGAGAAAGTAAGTATGAGTAACAATAAGAGTAAAGATACATGGGAAGCATATTGTGAATTGTATAATAGGTTGGAACAGATCAAAGATGCAAAGGAGTTGTTTAAAAATGGAATAGATTGCTTTTCAATGTATTTGGGGCAGTCTAATCAGGGATACTTGTATAATACAACATACTGCCAGAGTTTAGTGAAGATTTTTGGGAGCTTTTAGTTGCCTTTAATAAAAAGTACAAAATTGTAAAGAAACTATTTAATATAGCAAATGAATATCAGAATGTTATTTTACAAGTCGACAGATACTGGATATTTGAAACATCTGAAGATGAGCGGTATACGATAACTACCTTAACAGGACAAAAATTTGTCTGTGAAGAAAAAATGCTGGTAGAATGTAGTGTTTTATATAATTTAAAAAGGTATGTTTTTCAAAGAAATGAAATCATTGTTTTGGAGGAGGACGGTTATGAGAAATTAAGAAAGGAATTTGAGGAATTTTTAAAGAAGTATTCATCAAAAAAGGAAAAGAAGCTTGCTGAATGAGCGAGATAACAAAAGAGGAGATTGAGAAAACAAAATATTACATTTTATTTCTTGCGTGCTATTTGCATGATATATCGATGGTGAAAATTCCTGCTCTTGATAGCTTCTTAACAGATACAAATAAAGCCGATGAGCTGGCAAAAGAAGTATTGGATGATTTCAATGAGGAATTTTATCAGGAAGATTCAGAGGGGCAATACTCTTTGGGTGAAGATATTGATATTTTAAGTGTTAAGAAATATATGGTAGATAGTTATAGGAAGGTGGATGCATATTTTGAAAAAGTGGTTCGTGGCAGACATGCACCTGACAGTGCAGCTGAAATATGGAAAAGAGCAGAAATAGGTTATCTGGATATACCAATGCGTGCACTGGTGGCAGAAATTTCTTAGGCCCATTGTGCAGATGAGAGAAATATTTATGGGATAAAATCAAATGCATCAAATCAGCTTATGAGTGTAAAGTTTGATAAGATACTTCTTCGGCTTGCAGATTTACCTGATATGAGCAGCTGCAGAGTGTCCAAACTGATTTTGTATCATAATATGGAACACAAGTACAGATGCGAAACAATTTGAGATATTGAACCATTATATCCAAAACAGAAAATGAAAATAACTTTTATAGACGGAAGAAAATGGTTGTTCTGTATTAGAAAAGTAGTATAATGAATTATGTGGTGATAATGAAAGGCAAAGTTTCCTTAGGGACAGGGAGGCCTTGTCTTTTTGCGTATAAATAGGTTTTGATTAAAAAGTTAAAGCACTGAATTCCACACAGGAGGTCGCAAATGATAAAACAGACAGAATATACGGTATACGAACACAGTACAGTGACGATTGAAGAGCAGCTTCATGCATTTGAAAGGAATCCGGAGAAGAATGAGCGAAATGCAGTATTGTGGCATGCATGGCAGCAGAATAAGAGATGGTTATCTCAACTGTTGGAACTTACAGTTGCATCATTCCCTGCATATAGCCGCCATAATGTGTCACATGCGAAAGCAGTTTTATATAATATCGAGCGTATTTTAGGAGAAGAACGAATTAAAAAATTAGGACCGGCAGATTGTTTTGCAATTCTTCATGTTGTATATGTTCACGATATCGGTATGGTAATTCTTTCCAGTGACAGAGAGAAGATGGTTACGAGTGATGAATTCTCAGATATGCTGGATACTCTTGCAGTTGGCGCTGATGTAGATCTGAGAAATGCAGCGCGTAATTTGATGAGAAGATGCTACCATGAAGAGAAGAGGAGTGAACTGCCGGATTATGGCGGTGAAGAGTATCTTGCTGAAAAGAAACGGTTATATAAGGATAAATTTGACACGTATTATGCCATTATTCAGTTAATGGCGGAGTTTCAGCGTGGGCATCATGGAGAGAATGCAGCTTCTAAGATTCAGAGTTGGATTTCGGACCAGGATAAATTACGCTCAGAATTTGCTATGTCAGGCATTCCTATGCGAATTTTTTTGCGCATTGCTGAATGTGCAAGTCTACATACAGAGTGGGATTTTCAGCAAGTAATGAATTTGCCGTTTGATGATGATGGTTATGGAAGAGATATGATGCATCCACGTTTTATTGCGGTGCTGTTGCAGCTTGGAGATGCGTTAGACATTGATAATGACAGATTTCATCCTTTTGCACAGGCATTTTTAGGGAAATTACCAATGCAGTCACAGGCGCATTATGATAAGCATATGTCAATCCGTACGTTGAAAATTACTTCGGAAGAGATTCTGATTGAAGCGGATTGTAGTACAAGAGATGCATTAAGACTGGTCAGAAAAGAATGTGATGCTCTGGAAAGATTGTTACAGTTATCCAGTTATCACTGGTCAAGTATAGAGCCGAAAGATATAGGTGGAGCTTTACCTACATTGCAGACTCCGAAATTACTGCTGCAGGGGAATGAGATTCCGCAGGATCTTGCTATGATGAAATTTCAGATTTCTCAGAGTAAGGCATTCTCTTTATTGCAGGGTGAAAATATATATTCAGGAAGATTCCCATTTGTGAGAGAACTTTTGCAGAATGCAATTGATTCTACAAAGATTCAGTGCTGGGAAGACTATATTGGAAGTTCCAAATTTCGTTATACAGTAGAGAAAGAAAAGTCCATTTTACAGGTAGCCAAAATTATAAATCCTGTAGAATATCCGATTGAGGTTGAAATTAAAGCTGGAAAAAGAAGTGATAAAGGAATTTGGACGGAAGTTGATTATGATAAAATCCCAAGCGAAGATGGAATGGATGATGAATATGGTATTTTGTTTTCGATTCGGGATTATGGAACCGGCATAGGAACACAGACATTAAGAGATATAGCGAATGTGGGGACAAGTTATAAAAACAGAAAGAAGATCTTAAGAGATATTCCCGAATGGTTACGGCCTACTGGAGAATTTGGAATTGGTCTGCAGTCAGTTTTTCTGGTTACAGATAGTTTTTACTGTGACACATATACAAGACATGGGGAAAGATACCGGATTGAATTCAGAACAGGAGCAACAGGAGAATATGGTTACATTAATGCAGAACCGTTAAGCCAGGAAGAAAATGCAATGCCTTTTGGAACTGTATTTTCAGTGTTTATCAGTCATAAAAAGAAAAAGTATAAAGATGAATTTCTGGAAGCATGGCATGGGTACGATCCCTTTGATGCTAATTATAAAAAGGATACAATTAAGAGGGAACTTGTGGAACTGACATCTCAGATTGTCATAGATATGGACAATCAATTGGGGGAAATGCTTTTTCCGGTATATGTTCATGTGGACTTTGATTTTGAAGAGTCGTATGAGAAGCGTTTGACAGAAAAACTTCAAAAAATCACGTTGGATACTACCAAAAAGGGGAGTTTATATAATGAAAAAGCATTATCCGAAAAAGTAAGCTAGATTTATTCTTTTTCAGGAATTCAGAAAGAACAGTTTCAATGTTTTAAGATGAGTAATGGTTTATGTGGTTTTGACTTTATGAACATGAAGTTATACATCTGGTTAGAAGACATTTCCACTTATGCCCGATTAGGTGTTAAACGAATCATGGTCAGTGAAGGAGCAGAAGACCAGTTGTGCAAGGTCTATTTTAAAGGCATTAAAGCAGCTGACATGGAAATTCAAAAAGATGCCTCATTATTGGAAATGATAGACATAAAAGGTGGAAAAATGCCCAATAATTTTCTCCAGTTAAGCAGAAGTGGCTTTACAGAAAAGGGAAATGAACATTTAAAGAACACAATCGTACCTGAGATATTGCAGGGAGTAAAAGAAGCATTAGCCACTTTGGTCAGAGAGGTTAAGTGTAAGGACAGTCAGAATAAAGAATCAGACTCTGAAAAGAAATTTTCAGATCTGGCGGCAAAATATTTTGAAAAGAATATAAAAGCAGATCTGGAAAGTATGGACTGTCGTAATACAATATGGCAAAGTCAGCTACTTGGCGTGAGTTTGTTTTATCATTTTTATATGATGTATAATGCGATTGATGAGAAGCAGTTTGTGTCAAAGAAACAGTCAGATGAAAAACAGGAATGGGAAAACACTTTGGAAAAAGTAAATCATGTATTAGAAGAAAATGAATTAGAAATACTTCATAAGAATAAAGAATATAATGGAATGAATATTCGTATTTCAAAGCTGGAAATAGAATTTCAAGCACGTACGTATAGAAGATATACAGATATTATTAATGTGGCAGAGCTGTTTGATCAGAAGAAACAATATCTTTTGATTTCAGAGCGCAGGGAGAAAGGCGGACAATGGATTAATCATTTAGTACAATTATTACCAGTTTCCAATGAAAGCCAGGGACTTATCGAGAAAATTGCAAGTCGTGTTTATAATGCAAAAGAATTAAGACAGAACGAGGAAGAAATTGAAAAATGGGGGGACTATATTCTTGATAATGTTTCTAAAATAATTGAATCTTGTACGGTGGAACAAAGTAAATTTCTTCAGAAATTGTTAAAGGATATACCAGTTATAGGAAAATTCTCAAGCCCGGATGGAAATATATGTGTTCATGTACTCAGTGGCAAATCTGTCTCATATATTTATTATAATCAATATGCGAGAGTACTTTATATTGAAAAAATGTTAGAAAGATACCGGAGTGCGAATGCTGTCAGATGTCTTACATTTCCTTATTATGGATATGAAGTTCTGGGGTTAGAGGATAATTACCCGGATGCATGTGACATTGCAGAACAGTACATTTATGATATAGGAAAAAGAATGATTTTTCCATGTTCAGGGACTGCTTTGGAAGAGTTACATAAGTTGCTCAAAGAGATAACTCTTGGAACTGAGTTTTTGGAGAAAAGGGATATTATTCAAAAAGGGTTGAAAATTAGTCCAGAATATTTGATGATTGGGACAGATAATCCATCAATATCCGAACAAAAGATTGAAGATATTTTGACAGAGTACAGGAAGTTGATTGGAAGACCAGTTGGAAGAAACAGGTTAGTGGAAAGTCTTGCAGAAGGTTATGCAATGATTGTCCGTCAGAACAGAATACAGGTAGAAGTGTCTCAGGATAAAAAGCTTCCTGAAAATAAGGAATTGATTCAGCAAGTATCAAAAGTTCAAAATTTATTGTTTGAAGAGTTTGAATATACGATTTCAGCAGGACAGTTTGGTGAATTTGATATGATGAGATCTAGATCTTCAGAAAACAAGGAGCAGCAAAGAGAAACAGGAAGAAAAGAGCGAAAAGATGTAAAACAAACTGTGGATGAAAATGTGAAAAAACTGATCGAATATGATATCATATGGAAGAGAGAATACGAAAATTCTATCAGATTAGCAGTGGTTGAATGTTGCAGAAAGGTAAAGATAAAATATTGGGACAATTCACCTGAAAAAGAAGAGATTATTCAGAAAACACTTGAGAACAGTAAGCAGCAGAGAGATTTGATCGAGGAAAATTACGAAAGATTATGGATGGATATAGAAGAAGTGTTATTTATGAATAAGCTGAATCAGATATCAGAATTAAGCATGAGTGAGGAGTAAAATAAATGTCAGAAGTAAATGAAAATCAGCTTTTAGATAAATCACAGGAATTAGAAAAAGAGGGGCTTTCATTAGAGGAGGCAAGAAAAGCATTTAATCAAATTGATTTAGGTAATACAATCTGTGAACAGAGTAAGGAAACATTGAAAATCGCCCGGGTTACAGAAAAATTTTTGCAAGGTATTTATAAAAAAATGGGAAAAGAAATGACATTCCCAATTGATATTCAATCAGTTGCATCAAAACTGGGATTTGAAATAAGTGTTAAGGAAAAGGAAAGAGATGCTTTCAGACAATTCAATAAGGTTTTGAGCAAAATATATGTGAGTGAGACAGTTAAAATAATTGAAGTTGATAATGATATAAGTTATAAGACGCAACAGTATGCGATTGCTCACTCTATTGCACGATATCTGCTTTGGGGCGAAGAAAAAAATGCCTTTGAAAAGAGCTTTGCAATTCCGTTAATGCCGTCAGATTTAGATGAACTGACTACGGATAAAGTAGCATTGTTTTTACTTTTGCCACTGGATCTGTTTAAAAAAGAATTTAAGAGTTATCTTTCAGAACAGAAGGATGGTAAGTTGAATGTTGATGATTGGCTGCAGGCGTTAAGTGATAGGAGTCAGGTGAATCTGTTTAATCTGGCTATTGGATATCAGCAGCTTAAAATGGCTGCATATCAAGAACGATGGGAAGAGTTCGAATGCTATATGGATGCAATGAAAAGTGGAGAAGCTGTAGATTTCAAAGATGAATATGAGGAAATTTTTGCGTAAGATAATTGAGAGGAAGATGTAATTTGGATGAAACAAAAGAGAAAAGAAGATACTACAGCAAAGCATTTAACAGATGGTACAATAGATGATAAGGTAATGCTTGAGTATTACTGGAAGTATTTTGAGTTACATAGTAATCAGAGGATGCAGATGATTAATTTCTATATTACAGTGGAAGTTGTATTGATTGGTGCGTTGTTTAAATTGATTACGCTTGAGAACAGAATTTGCATGGCGGAATATTTTGTCTCTCTGGCAATTTCATTTATATCTTTAACTTTCTATGGACTGGATCTGCGAACAAAGAATTTGATTCATTGGTGCGAAGAATGTATAGAAACATTGGAAAAGCGTTATGGCGAAAAATTTGGAGAAGAATTACTATTAATGACAATGTCTGGAAAGAGGACTATGGCTCATAAAACACAAACATATTCTACATGGTTTAATTTGCAATACATTGTGATTGGTACAGTTGGATTAGTTATGTTTAGAATGCTTTGGGTAGGAGTGATATAAAATAAATATGCGGATATGTTTTAAGTAAAAGAAGTTATGGAAGCAAAATATGTAATGCATATACCAGAATGGATGAGTGAAATTGGTTAAAAATAATGAGGTAAAGAGATAATTATGAAAACAAACGAATATTTACAACTTCTTTTAGAGGGGAAAACGGATGAGGATAGAAAAGTCCGTGGGGTTGGGAAATGTTTACATAAGCAGAATTCATCCAGAACAATATACGATAGACTGTGTGAGATAAGAAATTTACTGTCTTGAATGTGTAAGTACTTTATGTAAAATTAGTAATAAATGATTCGTTTTATTTGGTAAGCGGTTTGTTTAATCATTTTAATTTTACATTGATACAGAAATAGTAGAGATTTAGTTGAGCTATTTGGAAAAAGGAGAAGAGCAAGAAGAATTTAAAATAGATTAGCGTTACTCGAATTCTGTATATAAAATTCAGTATATGCTACATTGTTCTTTTCTGACAGAAGTAATATAATAAAAATATATTGAACGCAAAACAATATATGAATTTGTTTGATAATTGCAATAAGAAAGGAATATGTTATGTTTGAAAATGTTGATACACAAAAGAAGAACGATGATTTTGAAAAGAGAATAACACAAATATATAACAAATATGCAGGAGTAGATATAGCAGAGGAATACATGGAATTATGGAATGGCTTTGTTGATTTGATTCAGTATATACAAAATCAGAATACTATTGATAACATGTCACCAATGGAAATGATAAAATTATTAAAAGAAATTGGAATGTCAGATCAGGAGATTAAATATTTATTTTTACAACAAATGAAAGTGAATTAATACATATGATACATACTATTTCAGAGTTACTGAAGGAAGTTAGTGAGTTTAAATCTGAATTTTTTGATGAACAAATTTATTATCGAGGTCAAAAAAATGGAACAAAAGCCGGGTGGATGCTTTTGCCAACGTTTTATCGTGAAAAAAAGCAATATGCTAGTGTACCATTTTATTCAGATAAGAAAGAAGAACTTAATACAATATATAAATTTATTGAGAAAAATTACGACTACTTTAAAAACATTGAATTTGATGACCTGATTAGTATCATTAATATCTTACAACATTATGGGTTCCCTACAAGAGTACTGGATGTAACACAGAATCCATTAGTTGCTCTCTATTTTGCATTAGAAGAAGTTGGGCTGAAAGATGGAAATGAACCTGTAATTTATTTGGTTTATGCTAAGAAAACAAGTGCAGGATATTTAATTAACAGCGATTTAAAGCGATTTTATAATGATGAACCGAATGAAAAAAAGAGACTAGATTCTATGGTTCTTGTGAATGGTTGTGTTCTTTCGGAACGAATTAGAAATCAAAAGGGTGACTTTATTTTATATTATACGGATGGGGATATAAAAGAAAACAAAGATTTTGTAATAAAAGAAATCCCTATTTCTCCGGATTCAATAGAAGATTTGAAAAGAGAATTAAGATTAATTGGAATAAGCAAATCGACGATTTATCCTGCGTTGACTGAAGAAACAAAAAAACTAAAAGATCAGTTGAAAACTATTGCAAGTCAGAAAGCATTAAAAGAAAAAATGAAAGTATTTTCGAAACCGAGACAAAATTCTGGAGAGTTAGTTTCTGAGGTTTTAAGTGATAAAGAAAAAATACCACGAAAATATTTGGATAAAAAGAAAATGTTTGCAGAAATTAATTTGAATAATAATCGCCATGGAAAGTGAAAAACTTCAAATATTATGCAGGGATAAGAAGGAACTTAGATATGTTAAAGTAGAATAATACAAATAATTTGAAGGGGGAATTAAAAATGTTTGTATATTTATTCGAATTAGATTCTGTCAGAAATTCTAAAGCGGAAATCATAAAAGGGCAGCAGGCTCTTTTTGAAGAAATAGTGATGAATGGAAATCAGGTTGTGCTTTCATTTAATCAGTTGACAGATTCAGAAGCATTTTTAAGTATTTTGGAGAATGAAGAAGCGTATGAGGAAATGATTGGACTTTTTCGCTGTGGTGCATTGAGAGTTTCTCAGTTTGGAAGGTTCAGGACTGCATCCCAGTACATACAGAATGCAATTGATAAATGTATAGGGAAAGATTCAGATGCGTTTCTTTTTTCAGGACTTCCTGTAAAATGTACGGATACAGAACTTCTTACGAAAATTAAAGATGCGCTTGCATTTGGAGATCTTACACTTCTTGAGGAAATCAGAGATAAGTACCCGGTCGGTTCAACTGACTGGAAGAGATTAGAGTATATTCGGCGTTATATCCGTATGATTCTGATCCTCAGTATGGAAAAACTTGCGATGAATCCGGGAAAAGAACAAATAGAATATTCTTTTGTGGATTATATGAAAGAAATTATAACAATTTGTGAGAAAGAGCCAGATGAACAATTAAATCAGGGAGCAAAGTTGCTAAAGGAAATCAGTGAGAATTTAGGCGTGGACAAGTTGCGAAACAACAGGACGAACTGGATTAATTATCTGAATGGTCTGGAAGCGAATGAGACAATCTATATTGCGGAAGCAATGGTGGATTTATGTTATAACTATACAATTGAAGAAAGTATTTCAAATGTAGCAAGACATTTTGAAGGCAGAGAAGGGTTTAGAAGAGATTTGCTTAACAGATTTCATCAGTTATGGGAAGAATATTGCTGTAAAATTCATGTTTTTCACAAAGGTGATTTGGAGCAGATTGCAGATATAGAAGTAAAAGAACCATTTTGGGATACGGCAGTAAGACTTGTAGATCAGAATCCACCAATGTATTCAGGAGTATATGAGACAGGCTATAATAAGCGTAAAAGAGAGTGGAAGAGAGTAAGAAGCAGAAAAATTGGTAAATGGTTTGCAACAGCCTTTCTCTATATTGTTATATTTTGCCTAGTCGAACAAATGATGGGAACAATAGAAGAGAGCTTTTTAGCAACTACGGTGAATATAAAGCTAAATGGAATAGTAAGCGCAATTCTTGATACGTTGTGCTTTGGTTTGCTTGGTTCATGGGTGTCTGAGAAATTTGGACTTGTAGATGTGCTGGAAAGTGTGAAAAATTTAGGGACAGGAATAAAAGATATTTACCGGATTCATTCTGCACCGAAACAGATTGCTTATAGAAGAGATGAATTAGATGGAGATAGAAAGAGGAAACAAGATTAGAGATGGAGAATGAAAGCAGCATGTATAGTAAAGAGTGGAGAGATTATCTTGATTTAGCAGAGGAACGACCAGAACTTTTTAAAGCCAGTAGCAGACTGCAAATTATAATGGATTATGAGAGTGTACAACAGTTTGAAAGAAACACCGATAAAAAGATTGGTGTTGTATATCGAAGTGCATATAATTTATTAGTTGTTGATCTGGTTGAAAATATGAAAGGGGAGAGATTTGCTTACGAGAGACTGATTCCGGCAGTGAAGAAAGGCGCTATTGTGTCTATTCCTGTATACGATGATAAATTTGTGTTATTAAAACAGTACCGGCATGCTATGAGGGCATTCCAATATGCATTTCCGAGGGGCTTTGGTGAAGAAGGACTTTCAGCAGAAGAAAATCTGCAGAAGGAAATCAAAGAGGAAACAGGAGCAGATGTTAAGAAAATCAGTCATGTGGGTACGGTGATCGCGGACAGTGGGATTGGAAGCAATGAAGTAGATGTTTTTGCATGTGAGATAACAGAACCTCAATTGAAATTACATTATGAAGGGATTGAGGAGATTGAATTACTTACAGAAAAAGAGCTGGTAAAGTGGATTGCGGAAGGTAGGATTACGGATGGTTTTACGCTTTCAGGATATGCGCTGTATAAAAGTCGGTTATAACGGAAATGTAGATTGAAGTATGGCAGATTTGTGGGCGGATGTATTTAAATATACCTGAAAAGAATATTGTAATCTTAACTTCCACGAATTTTACACCTAAAAATCCACGCTTTGTATAAAGGTTTCCTTAGGAACAGGGAGGCTTTGTCTTTTTGCATTGATCTCAAAAATAATTCAGTTTGCAATATTAGAATTCTCATGTTAATCTAATACCATGCAGTCCATATTCTAGTGGACTGCAAAAAGATCTATTAACCAAATCGGTAATTATTCATTAAGCTCAGTATCTCGAGCAGATAATCCGATGACAACCGAAAAAAGATGAATATCGTCTGAGAGATTATGTGATTAAGAAATCTTGATAATTTTGTTTCTTAAATTTTATGGATTTTCGATTCTGAGAGTTCATTTACTTCCATAGAAAGTAATCTTATGTTAAGATGGAAGTAGTTTTATAATCCTTTCCTCAAGCGAAGATTCATCGCACAGAAGAGAGGAGAATTCTATGAAAGAAAACAAGAAAAGTGTATCAACTAAGAGCGTATCATCACATTGGCTTGTTACAGTGGATGCGCTTTCTTGGAGGAAAAACAAGAAAGGATTTTGAAGAGATGGCAAAGAAGAATTCAGAATTGGAAGAAGCGTATGACGTATTGGATAAATTAAGTGCCGATGAAAAGAAGAGGTTAGAATACGAGACAAGACAAAGAGCAATCAGGGATTATAATATAGGGATGTTAACCGCAGAAAGACGAGGAATTGAAGCCGGGCGAAAGATTGGAAGGCAAGAAGGAAGAGAAGAAGGGGAAACTTTGGGAGTAAGCAGAATTAATCAATTAATTCTTGAATTATCAAAGCATGGACGTACAGATGATATCGTGAAAGCAGCAGCTGACAAGGAGTATCAGGAAAAGTTGCTGAAGGAATTTGATTTATAACAGGCAGACAAAGAAAAGACGATAAGCTCATGTAACTTATCGTCTTTACTATTTAACTTAACATCATACGGTCATTTGCGAATTCTCCGCCGCTGACTTCTTCGAATTTTGCAAGAAGGTCGGATACTTTGAGGTTTTTCTTTTCTTCACCGGATACATCGTAGATGACTCTTCCTTCATGCATCATGATCAGGCGATTGCCGTGTGCGATGGCATCCTTCATGTTATGTGTTACCATCATGGCTGTAAGGTTATTTTCGCTGATGATTTTGTCAGAGAGTGCAAGTACTTTTGCAGCAGTCTTTGGATCAAGAGCAGCTGTGTGCTCATCAAGGAGCAGAAGTTTCGGTTTTTTAAGGGAAGCCATCAGAAGTGTGATCGCCTGACGCTGTCCGCCGGAGAGGAGACCAACCTTACTGCTTAAGCGGTCTTCAAGTCCAAGATCAAGTTCTTTTAACGCTTCTCTATAGTGTTCACGTTCTTTCTTTGTAACACCCCAGCCAAGGCCTCTTTTCTGACCACGGCGTGCAGCGATGGCCATATTTTCTTCAATAGACATCGTTGCTGCGGTTCCTGTCATAGGATCCTGGAACACACGACCGAGGAAGAGCGCACGTTTATGTTCGGAAAGTTTTGTGATGTCAGTTCCATCGATAATGATATTTCCTTTATCGATTCCCCATACACCTGCAATCGCATTCAGTGTTGTTGATTTTCCAGCACCATTTCCACCGATGATCGTTACAAAATCGCCAGGATTTAAGTTGAGGTTAACTCCGTTGAGGGCACGTTTTTCATTGATTGTACCGGCGTTAAATGTTTTATAAATATCTTTGATTTCTAACATGTATCCCATTATTTTGCCCGTCCTTTCTTGAAGTAAGTATCTTTCATATAAGGAACTGCGAGGAAGCATGCAACAACTACAGCTGAGAACAGTTTCATATAATCAGATGGCATCTTCAGCCAGAGTACTAATGCGATTACAAGGTAGTAAAGGATTGCCCCGATGAAGACTGCACCGAGTGTGAAGGCAAAAGCTGCTTTTCTGTGTGCACAGAATTTTCCAAAGATCACTTCGCTGATGATGACTGCTGCAAGTCCGATAACGATCGCGCCACGTCCCATATTGACATCAGCTGCGCCCTGGTACTGTGCGTAGATTCCACCACAAAGTCCTACAAGACCGTTGGAGATCATAAGTGCAAGAACTTTGTTGAATCCTGTGTTAATGCCCTGAGCACGAGCCATCTGTTCGTTACATCCTGTTGCACGGATGGATGCTCCGAGTTCTGTTCCGAAGAACCAGTAGCAGAGTGCGATCAGAATCAGTGCTGCAAGGATTAATTTCAGGAAGAAGATCCAGTTGCTTTCTCCGGTTACATAGCGAAGAGAAGCAACCAGTTTGTACTGCATGACATTGACCGCCTGGTTGGATTTCCCCATAATGCCAAGGTTTACAGAGTAAAGTCCGATCTGTGTCAGGATACTTGCCAGAATTCCAGGAATTCCGAAAAATGTATGTAAAACTCCTGTCACAAATCCTGCTACCATACCTGCAAGAAATGCAAAGACAAGTGCAAGTGCAGGATTCACACCTGCGCGGATGAGCATAACTGCGACTGCACCGCCGGTTGCAAGTGAACCGTCTACGGTCAGATCCGCAAAGTCAAGTATACGAAATGTAATGTAAACACCGAGTGCCATAATTCCCCAGATAATGCCCTGGGCCACGTTGCCCGGGAGAGCACGTACCAGAGTCATTGGATCAAGGGCTGCGAAATATGCTGCCATGATTTATCCCTCTAATCTTTCTTTTTATTGTTTCATATAAATAGATAAGTATAATTAAGGTTACTGTTCACAGTAACTAGAATCAAGAGCGACCATTCATCTGGATGAAGCCCGCTCTTGAGAAAAAATATTCTGTTTAATATCTTCTGATTAATATGTTCCGGTTGAATGGAAGAATCTTATTCTTCGATTGCTTCATATCCGTCTGGAATCGTAATTCCAAGTTCCTCACAGATGGCAGGATTGTACATCTTTGTTACATTCGGGGCACTTTCAATCTTCATTGTAGTAATGTCAGCACCGTTTACAAGAATGTCGTAAGCCATCTCACCGGCTTTGTATCCGATATCGTAGTAGCTGATAGAAAGTGTTGCAATACCACATCCTTCACAGATTCCCTGCTCACCGGCGATTACAGGAACCTTAGCCGGCAGACAGATGTTATTGATGATTTCTGTGTTTGAAGCCATTGTGTTATCTGTAGGAATGTAAAGTGCATCACATTCGGAAACTGCATTTGTTACAACAGACTGAATCTCATTAGAATCAGCAGCTGTGTACTCTTTGTATGCGATTCCATCTTTCTCTAATGCTTCAGCGAAAAGCTTTGCCTGATATGCTGAGTTTGGTTCAGCGGAACAGTAGAGAAGTCCGACTGTTTTAGCATCAGGAAGGAGTTCTTTGAGCATTGCCTCCTGCTCATCAATCGGTGCAAGATCGCTTGTTCCGGAAATGTTCATGCCTGTTGTTCCTGTCCAGTCAGAGATATCAAGTGCTGTAGCGTAGTCTGTAACAGATGTTCCGAGAATTGGGATATCACTTGTTGCTGCGCTTGCACACTGGAGTGCTGTTGTTGCATTTGCAAGAATCAGATCCACATTATCCGCTACGAAGTTATTTGCGATTGTAGCACAGTTAGCCTGCTCGCCCTGGCCGTTCTGAAGGTCGAATTTGACATTGCCTTCTCCGAACTTTTCTGTACAGGCATCTTCAAATCCTTTTGTTGCTTCGTCAAGAGCAGCATGCTCTAACTGTTGTAAGATACCGATCTTATAATTCTTTCCTGAATCGGATCCGTTGTCTGCGCTCTTATCTGTAGAGTCGGATGAACTTCCGCATGCTGCAAGTGAAAGTGTCATTCCGGCAGCCATAAGTACTGCTAAAATTTTCTTAGATTTCATGATTGTGTCCTCCCTTTTTCGATTCATGCAATCTACGCTTTAAACCGTTACGCTTTAAAGCGCTAAACTACAAGATGTCATGTGTTAAATTATAGCACGATTATTTGATACGTCAAGTGAAAATGGAACAAAAATGCAAGATTATTGAAAAAATGTTGCAAAAAAACAATGCTTTATTCGTTTGGAAAATTGTGATATTATAAGATATGGTGTAAAATTAAGAATCATGAAAGTCTTTCTTCTATAATATGGGGATTTTTGCTGCAAAGAAATTAACAGAAGGATTTTTATGGAATTGAATAAAGGAGTTTATTTTTATAGATGAAGAAAAAGCACGAACACATTATACAAAGTGTGCGGCCGGGAAGTATCGCAGAAGAGCTGGGGATTGAACCGGGAGATATTCTGCTGGAGATTGACGGTCAGGTGATCGAGGACATTTTTGACTATCAGTTTTATGTGGAATCTGAGGAGCTGCTTGTTGTGATCCGAAAAGCGAACGGGGAAGAATGGGAGCTTGAGATCGAGAAAGATGTTGACGAGGATCTGGGAATTGATTTCGGTAAGGGACTGATGGATGAGTATCATTCCTGTCATAATAAATGTATTTTCTGCTTTATCGATCAGATGCCGCCGGGGATGCGTGATACGCTGTATTTTAAAGATGATGATTCCAGACTGTCATTCCTTCAGGGAAATTATGTTACATTGACGAATATGAGCGAGAAAGATATGAACCGTATCGTCCGTTACCGTTTGGAACCGATCAATATTTCATTCCAGACAACGAATCCGGAGCTTCGTTGTAAGATGCTTCATAACCGTTTTGCAGGGGAGGCTTTGAAGAAAGTGGATATCCTGTATCAGGGCGGCATTGAGATGAACGGACAGATCGTTCTCTGCCGCGGAGTGAATGACGGAGAAGAGTTGGAACGCAGTATCCGTGACCTGACACAATATCTGCCGCTTTTACGCAGTGTGTCAGTTGTGCCGGTTGGACTTTCGAAGTATCGAGATGGATTGTATCCATTGGAGCCATTTACAAAGGAAGAGGCAAAGGAAGTCATTCGTACGATTGAGAAGTGGCAGAAGAAAGTCTACGCAGAATACGGAATTCATTTCATTCATGCAGGAGACGAGTGGTATCTTCTGGCAGAGGAAGAAGTTCCGGAAGAGGAACGTTATGACGGATATCTTCAGCTGGAGAATGGAGTCGGGATGCTTCGTCTCTTGTTTAATGAGTTTGAGGAAGGTTATGCGAAGCTGGAAGATGGTGTACATCAGGAAGAGATCTCGCTTGCAACAGCTAAGCTTGCATACCCATATCTTGAGCGAATGGCGAAGAAAATGGAAGAGAAGTACAAGGGTCTTAAAGTTCATACGTATTGCATTCGGAATGATTTCTTCGGAGAGCGTATCACAGTTTCCGGATTGATCACAGGGCAGGATCTGATGAAACAGCTAAAAGATCAGCCGCTTGGAAGCAGACTTCTGATTCCATGTAATATGTTGAAGATGGATGAGGATATTTTCCTTGATGACTACACATTGAAAGAAGTATCAGATACTTTACAAGTTCCTATAGATATTGTAAAATCAAGCGGACAGGATCTGATTGATGCTATTTTAGGTGTCGCAGGTTCGAATCCCACAGATATAGATGACAATCAGATGAAAGACCGTAGGATCACTACGGCTTAAGAGAAACTATTTAAGAGAAAATAAGAGAAAACAGGAAGGTAAGAATAGAATGAGTAAACCAGTAGTTGCCATTGTAGGGCGCCCGAATGTGGGTAAATCAACACTTTTCAATGTCCTGGCAGGAGAGATGATCTCCATCGTTAAGGATACACCGGGTGTTACAAGAGACAGAATTTATGCAGATGTTGACTGGCTTGACAGAGACTTCACACTGATCGACACAGGTGGTATTGAGCCGGACAGCAGTGATATCATCCTCTCCCAGATGAGAGAGCAGGCTCAGATCGCCATTGATACAGCAGACGTTATTATCTTTATCACAGATGTAAAGCAGGGACTTGTAGATTCAGATTCTAAGGTTGCTGATATGCTTCGTCGCTCCGGTAAGCCGGTTGTCCTTGTTGTAAACAAGGTTGACAATTTTGATAAATATATGGCTGATGTCTATGAATTTTACAATCTCGGAATCGGAGATCCGGTGCCGATCTCAGCAGCATCCAGGCTTGGTCTTGGAGATATGCTTGATGCGGTTATAGCACATTTCCCGGAGTGGGATCCATCAGAAGAGGATGATGACCGTCCGCGTATCGCAATCGTAGGTAAACCAAATGTTGGTAAATCCTCTATCGTAAACCGTCTGCTTGGTGAGAACCGCGTAATTGTATCCAATATCGCAGGTACAACAAGAGATGCGATTGATACAGAGATCGTGCATGACGGAAAGGAATACATTTTTATCGACACAGCAGGTCTTCGTAGAAAGAATAAGATCAAGGAAGAACTGGAGCGTTATAGTATCATCCGTACTGTAAGTGCAGTAGAGCGTGCCGATGTTGTCCTTATGGTGATCGATGCGACAGAAGGTGTCACAGAACAGGATGCGAAGATTGCCGGAATCGCTCATGAAAGAGGAAAGGGAGTTATCATTGTCGTTAATAAATGGGATGCCATTGAGAAGAATGATAAGACAATGAAAGAATACGAAGGAAAGATCCGTCAGGTACTTTCTTATATGCCATATGCAGAGATTATGTATGTATCTGCACTGACAGGACAGAGACTTCCGAAACTGTATGATATGATCGATATGGTCATTGAGAACCAGACACTTCGTATTGCGACAGGAGTTCTCAACGAGATCATGACAGAGGCAGTTGCTATGCAACAGCCACCGTCAGATAAAGGTAAGAGATTAAAACTCTACTATATTACACAGGTTGCTGTTAAGCCACCGACATTTGTTATCTTTGTAAATGACAAGGAGCTGATGCATTTCTCCTATACAAGATATCTTGAGAATAAGATCCGAGAGGCATTTGGCTTCAGAGGAACTTCACTGAAGTTCTTCATCCGTGAGAGAAAGGAAAAGGATCAGTAGAATGGAACGTATTATCTGTCTGGTGATCGGATATGCCTGCGGGCTTCTGCAGAGTGGTTATCTGGTTGGAAAGATGCATCATATTGATATAAGAAAAGCAGGAAGCGGAAATTCCGGTTCGACGAATGCACTGCGTGTTATGGGACTGAAAGCCGGACTTATGACTTTCGCGGGAGATGTGTTGAAGTGTTTTGCAGCAGTTCTCATCGTCCGTGCAATATACCATGGAAGTAATATTCTTCCGCTTCTGATGATGTATGCAGGAGCAGGAGTTACTTTGGGACATAACTTCCCATTTTATATGAATTTTAAAGGTGGGAAAGGAATCGCTGTTATGGCGGCACTTGTTGTGAGCAACTGTTTCTGGCATCTGCCGTACAGTTCCATCCTGTTTTTTGTCACACTGGCATTTTTTCTTGTGCCGGTGCTTGTGACGAGATATGTTTCCCTTGGTTCATTGCTTGCTTATGCAGTGTTTTTTATCCAGATGGTGATCTTCGGACAGCTTGGATGGTTTGATATGGCGAAGGGTGCGGTATATGAGTTATATGTGATCACGTTCTTACTTACAGCACTTGCATGGTACAGACACCGCGCCAATATTAAACGTCTGTTGAATGGAACAGAGAATAAATTCGGTTCAAAGAAATAAAAGAAGCGAAGAAAAGGAGAGATGATATGGCAAAAGTAGGAGTTCTTGGGGCAGGAAGCTGGGGAACAGCTTTGGCAATCCTTCTTCATGATAATGGGCATGATGTAACTGTTTGGTCGATCGATCCGAAAGAAGTGGAGATGCTGAGCGAGAAGCGGGAACATGAATCTAAGCTTCCGGGTGTTCCTATTTCAGAAGAGATTATGATCACAAATGAGATGGAAGAGGCTATTAAAGGGAAAGATTTCTTAGTTCTTGCAGTTCCATCTATCTTTACAAGGAGTACAGCGGCAAAGATGAAGCCGTATGTTGTTGATGGGCAGATAATCGTTGATGTAGCGAAGGGAATCGAGGAAGATACACTGATGACGCTGTCTCAGCAGATCAGCCAGGAGATTCCGCAGGCGGACGTAGCAGTGCTCAGTGGACCGACACATGCAGAAGAAGTAGGAAGAAAGCTTCCAACATCCTGCGTGATCGGTGCAAAGACAAAAAAGACAGCAGAGTACTTGCAGTCTGCATTTAACAGTAAAGTATTCCGTGTGTATACAAGTCCTGACATGCTTGGAATCGAGCTTGGAGGTTCTCTTAAGAATGTCATCGCACTTGCGGCAGGAATTGCAGATGGTCTCGGCTATGGAGATAATACAAAGGCTGCTCTGATTACACGTGGTATTGTTGAGATCGGAAGACTTGGCGTGAAGATGGGCGGCAAGTTCGAGAGCTTTTGTGGACTTACCGGAATCGGTGATCTGATCGTTACTTGTGCCAGTGTTCATAGCCGTAATCGTAAAGCCGGTTACTTGATGGGACAGGGCAAGTCTATGGAAGAGGCTATGAAGGAAGTAAACATGGTTGTTGAAGGGGTCTATTCTGCGAAAGCAGCTGCAAAGCTTGCACAGAAATATGAAGTGCCAATGCCGATCGTAGATGAGATCAACAAGGTCCTTTTTGAAGGAAAGGATCCAAAACAGGCAGTAGATGATTTGATGCTTCGCGAGTCTAAGATTGAGAACTCTTCTCTTCTCTGGGAAGAATAAGAGAACGAAACGAATATAAAATTAAAAGTCATACCCCTTTGTCTGGCTGCATACATTGGTATCAGCAGAACAAGGGGGTATTTTTATGGATTCATTTCAGGTATACAAAGATATGAAAGCACGAACAAACGGAGAAATCTACATCGGAGTTGTGGGGCCGGTTCGGACAGGCAAGTCAACGTTCATCAGGCGTTTTGCGGAGCTTTTGATTTTGCCGAATCTTAAGGAAGAGCATGTAAAGCAGCGGACACAAGATGAACTTCCTCAGGCAGCATCGGGAACTACGATCATGACAACAGAGCCGAAGTTTGTTCCAAAAGAAGCAGCGGATGTAAAGCTTTCAGATGACATAGAGGTGAAGATCCGGCTGGCAGACTGTGTTGGGTTCATGGTGGATGGGGCGAATGGCCATACCGAGAATGGGCAGGAACGTCAGGTGAAGACGCCATGGTATGACTATGAGATACCATTTACAAAGGCAGCCGAGATTGGAACACAAAAGGTGATACACGATCATGCGACGATTGGATTTGTTGTGACTACAGATGGAAGTGTGACAGATCTGCCAAGAGAAAACTATGTGGCAGCAGAAGAGCGGACAGTGAAAGAACTTCGACAGATTGGGAAGCCATTTCTTATTTTATTAAATTGCCAGAAACCGTATTCGAAAGAGACAGAACGTCTGAAATCAGCTCTTGAGGAGAAATATGCAGCACCTGTTTATCCGGTGAATTGTGAACAGCTCAAGGAAGACGATATTTATGAAATGATGCGCCAGGTACTGTATGAATTTCCTGTCACGGAAATAGAATTTTATATTCCGAAATGGGTAGAAATGTTGTCACGTGATCATAGAATTAAGAAAGATCTGATTGAGAATGTGAAGAAAATTATGGCTCAGATGTCGGATCTGCGAAGTGTCTCCGGAAAAGACTGGAAGACAGAAAGTCCATACATAGACCAGATCCTGTTGGATCAGGTAGAGATGGACACAGGGAAGGTTATATTGCGGATTTCTTTCTGCCAGAAGTATTATTATGAAGTGTTGAGTGAGTTGACAGGAACTCAGATCCGCAGTGAGTATGAATTGATTTCTCTGATGAAAGAGCTTTCTTCTATAAAAGAAGAATTCAGTCAGATCAAGGATGCATTTGCGGATGTGAAGATGAAAGGCTATGGAGTAGTCAGCCCGAAGAAAGAAGAGATTCATCTGGATGAGCCGGTAATCATCAAGCAGGGAAGCAGGTATGGAGTAAAGATCCGTTCCGAGGCACCATCGATCCATATGATTCGTGCGAATATAGAAACGGAGATCGCACCGATCGTGGGAAGTGAGAAACAGGCAGAAGACCTTGTTGCATATATTAAAAAAGAGAGCGAAGGTCCACAAGGCGTCTGGGGAACAAATATTTTCGGCAAATCAATTGAAGATCTTGTGATGGATGGTATGCGTAATAAGATTACGCTGATCAACGAAGAAAGTCAGGTAAAACTGCAGGATTCTATGCAGAAGATCGTAAACGACAGCAATGGTGGTCTGGTCTGCATTATTATATAGTGATCGTGAGCTTTTTTTTTACAGGAAAATATGATAAGATAAACAGTAAGTAAAATATGCAAAAGAAAGCGAGGAATTCAGTGTTGCTGAATCACCAACAGAGAAAGATTCTTGAATTATTGTGTAAAACAGAACATGTGACTGCGAGTGAACTGGCCGGTCAGCTTGGAATTGGCGTGAAGACGGTAAGAGTCAGGATCAAGGAACTGAATCCGGAGCTTGAGAAGAAAGGAATCCAGATTTTATCAAAGTCCAGGTACGGATATTATTTGGATCCAAGACAGCCGGAAGGTATCGAAGGACTGCTGAATCCGAAGGAGAATGAAGATCCGGTGATTCCGTCGAACAATCAGGAGAGAGTACATTTTCTCCTTGCATATCTTCTGAACAGAACGGAATATATCAAGTCAGAGGAGTTGTGTGATTTCCTTTATATTTCTAAGGGGACGCTGACGAATACACTCCGGCAGGTTGAGGAAACTTATCAGAAGTATGGTATTACAGTTCATAAGAAGCCGGGATATGGTATCCGTGTGGAAGGCAGTGAATTTAATCTGCGTCAGTGTATGGTGGATGTCTTTGTAAAGCAGGATAGTCTGGAAGGAATCGGAAGACGGCATCAGACGGATGAGATCGAGACGCTGGGGAAAATGGTCTATCAGTGTCTGAAGAAATATGAAATCGAACTTTCTGAGATTGCTTACAATGACTTTGTGGAACATATTTATGTGGCGATGCGAAGGATTCGTCAGGAGAAATATGTTGAACCGCAGGCAGCGGATATGCTTGGAAGAAAAGAGAAGCAGTTTGTGGAAGAATTGACAGAACAGGTGGGAGCGCATTATCAGGTTCGTTTTTCTCAGGATGAGAAGAATTATCTGACACTGCAGCTTGTGGGGAAGGTTTATATCGACAGTGAGACAGAACAGGAAAATTTCGTGATGCAAAGCGAGATCGACCGTCTTATTACTGAGATGCTGGAGATGATCTACAGGGAATTCCATGTTGATTTCAGGAATGATTTTCATCTGCGTATGGAGCTGAACCGACATATGGTTCCGTTTGTCCTTCGTATGAAATATCATATGATCCTGCGAAACCCGATGCTGGAAGAGATCCGTAAGAATTATGTGCTTTCTTATACGATGGCGTCCCAGGCGGCAATTGCACTGGGGGAATATTTTCAGCAGTCGATTTCAGAAGATGAGATTGCCGGACTCGCAGAGGTTCTTGAACTGGCTTTGGAGCAGCAGGAGAATGAACAGAAGAAGTTTTCGATTCTGATCGTATGTGCATCTGGGAAGACGAGTTCAGAAATTCTCAGATATAAGTACAGCAGAGAATTTAAAGAGTATATTGAAAAGATTTATGTATGTAATCTTTATGAACTGGAGAACTTTCCGTTTGAAAAAGTGGATTATGTATTTACAACGGTACATATCTCTTCTTATGTACCGGTACCGATTTTGGAGATTGGTTCCTTTCTGCAGGACAATGACATTGACAGGGTGAGAAAGCTTTTTGCAAGAGAGAGTAAGGATTTTTTGCAGAAATATTTTAAGAAGGAATTATTTTTTACGGATGTGGAAGGAAAGACGAAGGATGAGGTTCTGAAGAACCTGTGCCGGAAGGTTGAGCAGGAGAAGGGACTTCCGGAGACATTCACTGCATCTGTTTTGAAGAGAGAGGAACTTACACCAACAGATTATGGTAATCTGGTGGCACTTCCACACCCGGAGCGTGCCTTCCAGGAGCGTGCTTTTGTTGCAGTGGCAGTTCTGAAAGAACCGATATTCTGGTTCCGGCAGAAAGTGCAGGTCGTATTTTTGACGGCGATCGGAAGGGAAGAGGATGAGAATCTGCAGCAGTTCTATGAGGCAACGACAGATCTGATCCTTCGTCCGGCAGATGTGCAGAATCTGATTCGTCATCCGGATTATGACAGGTTGATCCAGTTATTGCGCAGAGCAGAAGAATAAAATGTATTTAATCTTCTTGATGAATGCGATTATATGTTCAGTGATTCAAAAGTGACCACATTGATTGTGGTCATTTTTTGAGTGGAGCTTTTTAAAAATATATGTTAAATTAAGGTCAGTCGAGGGACAGGAAAGGAAATGACGATGAGACATCTAACATTGATCTGTATGGCAGGTATTTCAACGAGCCTCTTAGTGAATAAGATGAAACGGTTGATTCGGAATGAGAATCTTGAGATTGCAGTCACAGCGATGTCGGAACGTGCATTTCAGGGTTACACAGGTCAGACAGATGTTCTGCTGCTTGGTCCGCAGCTGGGACATCGGTTCGAAAGCCTGAAAGAACAGTATGAGTCCAAAGGCATCCGCATAGACAGGATTGATCCGGAGCATTTCGGAGCAATGGATGCGAAGGCTGTACTGGAGCAGGCATTTCCAGACCTGTCTGGACAAATAGGTGATAAATAAAATGAATTAAAGATAGGAGAGAATGTATCATGGCAAAATTTACTTATGTAGTACAGGACAACGAAGGAATTCACGCAAGACCGGCAGGAATGCTTGCAAAAGAAGCAAAAGCTCTTGAGGGAGTTAAGGTTACAATCGCTGGAAACGGAAAAACAGCTGATGCTACAAGACTGATGGCTATCATGGCAATGGGTATCAAAAAAGGTATGGAAGTTGAAGTAACAGTTGAAGGTGAGAACGAAGAAGCTGCAGCAGCTAAGATGGAAGAGTTCTTCAAAGCAAACCTGTAAGAGAAAGTCATACATATACTCATTTAATTTCTAGTTAAGAAAAGATGTTTTAACAGATCGAAAATAAGGATTAGCCCTCCGAAAGAAAGATCTGTCAGGACATCTTTTTGTTTTTATTGAAAACGCTCCGCTTAGGATGCGCACTGCGGCGTATAATGTAGGCGTCGCAAGCGACCGCCGCAGGCGCAAGAATGTGCCGAGGCACATTCTTTGTTCTAGTTGCACAAAAGTTTATTGTTCTGTATAATGAGAAAGTACGAGTGAAGATCATAGTAGAATTAAGAAAGGGGCAGACAGAAGATGAGAGCGGTTATTTTATCGTTAGATACAGGGGCATATAAAGCGAAAGCAGATGTGGCAGCGGCAGCATCACTCAAAAGAATGCTGGAGCAGGTTGGAATTGAAGTCCGGGCAGCAAAAGCATTTCCAGAGGATAAAGAAATGTTGAAAACAGTGCTCTGTAAGCTGGCAGATGCGGAAATGGTTGAACTGGTTCTGACAACCGGAGCGGTTGGGTTCCTGGAGAAGCATTGTGCGCCGGATGCTGTGAGGGAGACAGCAGACCGTCTGCTTCCAGGTATTCCGGAAGCACTCAGGGCTTATAATCTTCGTCATACAAAGAAAGTAATTCTGGATCGTTCAGAGGCTGGGATCAGAAAGAAGACATTGATGATCAATCTGCCGGAGAGTGCCAAGATGGCAAAGGAAGATCTGGAATATATACTTCCGGAAGTGGTACAGGTGATAGACACTTTTTCATTAAGATAAAAACAGAAGAATGGAATAACAGGAGAGATTGAAAATGCTGGTAAAAATATATACAGATGGTGCAGCGCGCGGAAACCCGGACGGACCGGGCGGATATGGAACAGTGCTTGAGTATGTCGACACGAAGGGACAGCTTCATAAGAAAGAATTGTCCCAGGGATATGAGAAGACAACGAATAACAGAATGGAGCTGATGGCTGTAATTGCAGGCCTGGAGGCTTTAAACCGTTCCTGTGAAGTAGAAGTCTATTCGGATTCACAATATGTTGTAAATGCGTTTAACCAGCACTGGGTAGACGGCTGGATCAAGAAGGGATGGAAACGCGGGAAGAATGAACCGGTGAAGAATGTAGACCTTTGGAAACGTCTGTTAGAAGCAAAGAAAAAACACAGTGTGACATTTCACTGGGTAAAGGGGCATGATGGACATCCGCAGAATGAAAGATGCGACGAGCTTGCGACAACTGCTGCAGATGGAACAAATCTTATCGTAGATGAAGGGCTGTAAGAATTCGAAAATGATGAGCGAACAGTAACTTGATTAATAAAAATCAAGAAGAAAATCTTGAAAACAGTGGACAACAGAGAGATTTCTTAGTATAATTGAAAACTGTGTTGAGTAAGACAGACAATCGCGGCTGCAAGTGCCGAAAGGCCGCAGGTGAGGAAAGTCCGGGCTTCATAGGGCAGGATGCCGGATAACGTCCGGTGGAGGTGACTCCCAGGCCAGTGCAACAGAAATAAACCGCCTGTGCATTTTGTGCAGGTAAGGGTGGAAAGGCAGTGTAAGAGACTACCGCCTTGCTGGTAACAGGAAGGGCACATGTAAACCCCATCCGAAGCAAGACCGAATATAAGCAATGTGACTGCCCGTCACGCTTAAGGTGGGTCGCTTGAGCGCAGCGGTAACGCGGCGCCTAGATAGATGATTGTTCAACGACATAATCCGGCTTATCGTTTTGCTCAATCAATGGAGGGAGTTTCTGTTAAGAAACTCCTTTTGTATTTTTAGTTATTAATAATGCGGAAGAAGTTATTTGAGATAGATTCTTTTGCAAGAGACAGACAACGGAGGAATTAAGACCATGGGAATGAAAATTAATGCAGAATTACCATTACCTGCAAACCTAAAGGCGGAATACCCGCTTCCGAAAGAACTGGCAGAGATTAAGAAGAAACGTGATGCGGAGATTCGGGAGATTTTTGAAGGAAAATCCGATAAATTTGTTGTTATCGTGGGGCCATGTTCCGCAGACAATGAAGATTCTGTGTGCGACTATGTGAATCGTCTTGCAAAAGTGAACGAGAAGGTATCAGACCGTCTGATGATCATTCCTCGTATTTATACAAACAAACCACGTACAACAGGAGAAGGATATAAGGGAATGCTCCATCAGCCGGATCCGGATCAGGCTCCAAACCTTCTTGAGGGTATCATTGCAATCCGCAGAATGCATATCCGCGCGATCAAAGAGACAGGACTGACATCCGCAGACGAGATGCTTTATCCGGAGAACAGAAGCTATCTTGACGATATCCTTTCTTATGAGGCAATCGGGGCCCGTTCGGTAGAGAACCAGCAGCACCGTCTGACAGCCAGTGGAATGGACATTCCGGTTGGTATGAAGAACCCGACCAGTGGAGACTTTTCAGTTATGATGAACTCCGTAATTGCTGCTCAGAACTCTCATAACTTCATTTACAGAGGAATGGATGTTACAACAGAAGGAAATGATCTTGCACATGTAATTCTTCGTGGTGGTGTTGACAAATATGGAACCTGTATTCCGAACTACCATTATGAGGATCTTGTCCGTCTGGTAGATGTTTATGCGAAGAAAGACCTGAAAAACCCGGCAGCGATCATTGATGCGAACCATTCCAACTCCAATAAGCAGTTCAAAGAACAAATTCGTATTGTCAGCGAAATTCTTCACAGCAGAAGATACAATGATGATGTGAAGAAGATGGTCAAGGGAGTTATGATCGAGAGTTACATTGAAGAAGGAAATCAGAAGATCTGCGATCATATGACTTACGGAAAATCTATTACAGATCCATGTCTGGGATGGGAAGATACAGAGAAGCTGATTTACAAAATTGCAGAAGAGTGTTAAATTTATAAGAGCCAGGATAGATACCACATATGGTAACTGTTCTGGCTTTTATATTAGATGTGGGAGTCAATCCCACATCTGATATAGATAGATAAACGATGGATTATCTGCGGCTATATTTTTCCTCGCAGTACTGGCATCTGTATACCTGATTCTCTTCATCAGTCAGTACAAATACATGATCAAGTCCCTGCTCGATTGATGTGATACATCTTGGGTTCTTGCAGCGGATCACATTTTTGATCTTCTTAGGAAGAGTCAGAGGTTTCTTGGAGATGATCTCTCCGTTTTCAATAATATTTACAGTAATGTTGTGATCGATGAATCCGAGGATGTCAAGATCCATGAAATCGATCGGGCATTCAATCTTCATGATATCTTTTTTGCCCATTTTATTACTTTTTGCATTTTTGATGATGGCAACGCAGCAGTCTAATTTATCCAGGTGAAGGTATTTATAGATCTCCATGCTTTTGCCGGCTTCAATGTGGTCAAGAACGAATCCTTCAGAGATGCGTCCTACAGTTAATGTATTTTCTAACATTTTGTTACCCCTTTCGTACTATGAAATATGATTATATTAGTCAACGTGAATATCCAAAAGTGTAAGGATCAGAGCCATACGCACATATACTCCGTACTGAACCTGACGGAAATAAGCAGCACGTGGGTCATCATCAACGTCAACAGAGATTTCATTTACACGCGGAAGCGGATGAAGAATATACATATCTTCCGGAGCGAGTTTCATTTTCTCCTTGTCGAGAATGTAGAAGTCTTTCATACGTACATAGTCCTCTTCGTTGAAGAAACGTTCTTTCTGAACACGTGTCATGTACAGAATATCAAGTTTTGGCATTGCTTCTTCCAGACGTACAACTTCTTCGTAAGGAATGTTCATCTTGTCAAGTACATCATGACGGATGTATTCCGGAAGTCTTAATTCTTCTGGAGAGATCAGTACAAAACGGATGCCTGTGTATCTTACGAGTGCAGTGATCAGTGAGTGAACAGTACGACCGAATTTTAAGTCACCACACAGACCGATTGTCATGTTGTCAAGTCTGCCTTTTACGTTAAGGATTGTGAGAAGGTCTGTCAGCGTCTGTGTCGGGTGCTGATGTCCACCGTCACCTGCGTTGATCACCGGAATTGTAGAATGCTGGCAGGCAACCATCGGAGCACCTTCTTTTGGGTGTCTCATTGCACAGATATCTGCGTAGCAGGAGATTGTACGGATTGTATCGGATACACTTTCTCCTTTTGCAGCAGAACTGGAGTTTGCGGAAGAGAATCCCATAACGCTTCCTCCAAGGTTCAGCATTGCAGCTTCATGGCTTAAACGTGTACGAGTACTTGGCTCATAGAATAAAGTCGCAAGTTTTTTTCCGTCGCAGGCATGTGCGTATTTGTCAGGATGTGCCTCAATATCCTGCGCAAGTTTCAACAGTTCGTCCAGTTCTTCCACTGAGAAGTCCAGTGGGCTCATTAAATGTCTCATAAGTAACCTCCTTGTGTGATTGAATCACATTATTTATATTCTAGTAGATCAGTAACGGCTTTTCTCTTAGGTGCTTGCGGATCATCATCCGGCCAACCGACTGCAATCAGAGCTGCCAGTTCCCTCTCTGGCGGAATCTCTAAAAGTTCTGTAATTTTTTCTTCATCAAAGATGCCCATGATCACGGTACCAAGTCCCTGTTCTTTTGCAGCAAGACAGAAAGACTGGCAGGCAACACCAACGTCAAACATCTGCCATCTGTCCCCCTTTTTTGTGCTGTAGGATCCGTCACGTTCAAAACCGGATCTGTTTTTGATAAAAGTAACAGCAACCAGCATAGGAATTTGACGAATAATATTAGAATTGTAAACAGGGGTATAATCATCAGCGATCTTTTTGAGAATAGAGGGGTCTTCAATTGCAATATAACGAGTGATTTGTGTGTTTTTCCAAGATGGAGAATAGGAAGCAATAGAAATAATAGAATCAATAATAGAATGATCAATATGATCAGGTTTATATTTTCTTATGCTTCTGCGCATCTTGATACAATCAGAAACGTTCATTTGTATACCTCCCAATGTTTTATTCGAGACGCTTGAATCAGATAAAAACCGATTGTTCTCGTATTCCATACTATGATATACTAAAACGAGAAGATTTTCAACAGGAAAATAAACTTTTTTCAAAGGATAGATTTTGAGGAAAAAATGTATTATACTTGGTACTGTTCATGCAGTGTTTTTACTATGTTAATTGTGTTACAGATTAGTAAAAAGAGATGCAGTATGGATGGAGTTTTTTAGTAAGGAGAAGTTAGGATGGCAACACTTGAAGAACTGAGAGTAGAGCTCGACAAGATAGATAACCAGATGGTGGAACTTTATCAGAAGAGAATGAATGTCTGCCGTGAGGTTGGAGATTATAAGGTGAAAGCCGGACGTAAAGTGTATGACCGGCAGCGGGAGCAGGAGAAACTTGCAGATGTGGCATCAAAGGTTGAAAATGATTTTGATAAGAACGGAGTTCGTGAATTATATACGCAGCTGATGTCTATGAGCAGAAAACTGCAGTATCAGAAGCTGGTAGAAGCAGGAGCACTTGGAAGACTTCCTTTTATTCAGATTGATTCTCTTGAGAAGGATACTGCCAGAGTTGTGTTCCAGGGAACAGAAGGTGCTTACGGAGAAGCAGCAATGCATCAGTTCTTTGGAGAAGATGTGAATTGCTTTCATGTAAGAACATTCTGTGATGCAATGACTGCGATTGAAGAAGGTGCTGCGGATTATGCGGTTCTTCCGATTGAAAATTCATCTGCAGGTCCGGTGAACGAGATGTATGATCTTCTGGATGAATTTGAGAATTATATTGTTGCTGAGACGATCCTTCCGGTAGTGCATACTTTGTCAGGACTTCCGGGAACAACACTTACAGATATCAAACGTGTTTATTCGAAAGCAGAAGCCCTTATGCAGACGACTGGGTTTTTGAATGACCATGCAGACTGGCAGCAGATCAGTGTAGTCAATACGGCAATCGCTGCGCAGAAAGTAGTAAAAGATGGCGATAAGGCACAGGCAGCTGTATGTAGTGCCTATGCGGCGAAGATTCATGGGTTGGAAGTTCTCGCAGATAATATAAATGACGAGCCGGATAACTGTACACGCTTTATCGTGGTGACGAATCAGAAGGTTTATCTGAAGCATGCGTCAAAGATCAGTATTGAATTCGAACTTCCGCATCAGAGTGGGGCTCAGAGTGGATCTCTTTATGATCTTCTGTCACATTTTGTATACAATAATATAAATATGACAAAGATTGAATCAAGACCTGTGAAAGGAAAACAGTGGGAATATCGTTTCTTTGTAGATTTTGATGGAAGTCTGGAGGACGCAGCAGTGAAGAATGCATTGCGTGGACTGAGAGAAGAAGCAACGAATTTGAGAATTCTTGGAAATTACTAGATACTAGAATAGATAGAAAACAGAATACAGAGCAGGTGGAGCGAAAGCTCCGGAGGGATTTACTGGAAAAGAGGTTATTTAGAATGCGTACAAACGAACTGATGCTGTATAAAAATATGGAATATGGAGAGATTCTAAAGGATATCGCATTCCTGATTGATAATTATGAGAGTGAATTTTATAACAAAGAAGATTTAAGAGGACTTCTTTTTGATTGTATCAATGAACTTTTGGAATTATCAGTAAGCCACGGCTTTGAAGGAAATCTGTGGCATACTTATCTGACATTTCTTCTTGCAAGTGATGAGAATGCATACAGCACTTCCTGTGAGATCGTAGGAGAGATTGAAGGTAGTTTGAATGAGATTGCACTTCATGATTTTGCTATTTTTAAGGAAATGTTTGACTATGATTTCGAGGAACTGGAAAAGAGTCTGGACGCTGACTGCCTGAAGATCATCATGGATTATAAGAGTGGTAACAGTGGCGGTAAAGTGTTCAACCGTCGTGTCAGGGACAGAATCTGTGATCTCAGCCGTGCCCTTGCCGCGACGCAGAATGTGGAGCATTTCAAGCGTACACTGACGCAGTTTTATAAGGAATTTGGAGTTGGTAAACTTGGACTTCACAAGGCATTTCGTGTGGAGCATCCGGAGAATTCTGATGTGGAGATCATTCCGATCACAAACATTGCGCATGTACATCTTGATGATCTTGTAGGTTATGAAGATGCAAAGAAAAAGCTGGTTGACAACACGAAAGCATTTGTAGAAGGAAAGAAAGCAAATAACTGTCTGATGTTCGGAGATGCCGGAACAGGAAAATCTTCCTCGATCAAGGCTATTTTAAATCAGTATTATGACCAGGGACTTCGCATGATCGAGGTGTATAAACACCAGTTCCAGGATCTGAATGATGTAATCGCTCAGATTAAGAATAGAAATTATAAATTCATTATTTATATGGATGATCTTTCTTTTGAAGAATTTGAAATCGAATACAAATATTTGAAAGCAGTGATCGAAGGTGGTCTGGAGAAGAAACCGAAGAATGTGTTGATCTATGCGACATCAAACCGCCGTCATCTGATCCGTGAGACATTCCGCGATAAGCAGGACAGAGATGAAGATATGCATACAAATGATACAGTACAGGAGAAGCTGTCATTGGTTGCAAGATTTGGCGTTACGATTTATTTCGGTTCACCGGATAAGAAGGCATTCCAGGAGATCGTACGTGTGCTTGCGAAAAAGAATGGAATCAATATGCCGGAAGAGCAGCTGCTTCTTGAGGCGAATGCATGGGAACTGTCTCATGGCGGTTTGTCTGGAAGAACAGCACAGCAGTTTATTGATTATCTGGCAGGACGGGAGTAATGCATTGTGTGGAAGGCTTTTAGAGTCAAACAGAGCTTGAAAAATAAAATAACAGAAGAGAGAAACAAGAGTGGATATTACAAGAAGCTGTTATCTATACAGTTACTGATAGCATCCGTTATAGTTATGCTGTTTTGTTCCGGATGTGCCGGGAAGATGAATGCAAAGAAGATTTTTCGTCAGTCTTCGGAAAATATGCAGAAAGTAACTTCTTCAGCAAACCATGTGGAGCTGGCAATTCAGATGTCTGATATTTTAGATCTGATGGAAGTAAACATGGAGATGGATCTGGAGAACACGACAGAGCCTCCGGCCGGTTATGCGAAAGGAACTGCCAGGGTGACGATCAAAGATTCTGAGGTATCTGCAGATCTGGAACTTTATCAGGTGGAGGAAGACGGAAAACAAGTGACATATAGTGGCACGAATGGATCCTGGAAGAAAGAGAGTGCAGAAGGAAGCAACGAGAATCACCTTGGTATTGACGGAAATATTTTCGCGCAGGAGGGGAAAGCGCTTGAGTCTTTCCACCTATCCGAGCAGGAGACAACAGTAAATGGCAAGGCATGTTATCAGTTGTATGGCGATGTAACAGGAACGGAGCTTATGGGTCTTCTTGGCAAAGAGATGGTAGAAGCATATCATCTGGTGAAACTCCCGGAGGAGGATGCAATCCGTAATTTGAAAATCCCTGTTATTTTTGACATTTACAAAGAAGAACTGCTTCCGGCGAAGATCGTTGTAGACATGAGTGATGTAATGGGAGATTTATATAAGTCTTACGGAGAGACTACGAAAGTAAATCTTTATTCGATCGTGCTTCAGTTTACGGACTATAACAAGGTGGATGAAATCCATGTTCCGGATGAAATAAAGAATTCTGCGAAATAAAAGAAACGTTGTCAGAAATTCTATGGTTGATGGTATATAAAAAGAAGGAAGCTTCAGACCGGGCACATGCCGCTGAAGTCTTCCTTCTTTTTGTTATTACCACTTATTTCATATTATACAGGTTTCATATTACTCAAGTTCTTCTATATTGCTGATATCGCTGTCAATCACCATGGAGTAATTTGTATAATAGACGACAAATCCAGGCTTCCCACCATTTGGTTTTTTGACCTGTTTTTTCTCCACGTAGTCAATCTCAACTTTATCGGAACCACGCATGCTGGAATAATAAGCTGCAAGTCTGGCTGCTTCTTCGAATGTACGGTCCGGAAGTTCATCCCCATGTGTTTTGACAATGACATGGGATCCCGGAGCTTGTTTTGCATGGAACCACCAGTCATTTCCGACTGCAAAGTGGAACGTCAGTTCTTCATTCTGAAGATTGTTCTTTCCGACATACATATGATAACCGTCACTGGAAATGTAATGGAGTGGTTTGTTTTTGAGCTTGACTTTTTTCTTTGTGTATTTTCTGCGGATATAACCGGAGTTTGTGAGCTCTTCTTTGATTTCGGCAAGATCATCTTCTGTCAGTGCAATATCAAGTGCCGTCTGAATGGATTCCAGATAAGTGATCTCGTCCAATGTCTCTTTGCAAAGAACAGAAAGTGCTTCAAAAGTACGTTTTTGCTTGTTATATTTTGCAAAATAACGCTGGGAGTTCTCCTGTGGTGTTTTTAATGGATCCATCGGAATGGATACCATTTCATTGGTGTAATAGTTCAGACATTCAAGAGTCTTTGCACCTTCTTCCAGATTGTATCCATAAGTGTTGATCAATTCGCCGTACACTTTAAATTTTTCACGATTTTCTGTGTCTTTCAGCTGACGCAGCTGCAAGTCATATTTTTTTCGGTTTCGTTCTAATGCAGTCTGAACTACGTGACGCAGATCAACCGATTTTTGTCGGATGCGGGTAATGAGACTGCGTGTCGAATAATAAGTCTCAAGTACTTCGGAAACAGAATCATATTCTACCCTTGTATAGTTGACAAAATGACTCAGTGGAAGAGCAGAGAATTCTTTTGGCTCTTTTCCATCGAAATAAATACCGGGTGAAAAGGTATCTTCTTTGATCGCGGATAAATAAATCTCAAACTGTGTATATAGATGAAGTAAAATATCAGCAGAATACTCCTGGGCCGGGACAGAAGAATCCATTCCTGCAAGGGAGCAGATTTCCTCCGCAGTTACAGGACTGATTCCGGTAAAACTTGTATAAATTGCTTTGGCAAGTGGCATTGGTTTACCTGTCAAATGTGCTGCAAATTCTTCAGAAGTTACGGTGAGTGGATCTACTTTCTGCATGGTGTCCGGAATGAAATACTCTCTTCCCGGAAGAACTTCCCGGACAGAACTCATCTGTGCAGATACATGTTTGATACTGTCAATGATCTTACCCTGATCGTTACAGAAAATGATATTGCTGTGCTTTCCCATAATTTCAACGATCAGGTCTTTCCGGCAAAGGTCACCAAGTTCGTCGAGATGTTCAATCGTAAAATGAATGATACGCTCAAGTCCCGGCTGCCAGATATCAACAATGCGGCCGCCGCTGATATGTTTACGGAGAAGCATACAGAAGTTTGGGGCAGTCATCGGACTTGGCTTATTCTTCGAGGTCAGATAGACCAGCGGAAGAGAAGCATCCGCCGAAATCGACAGACGATACTGACCTTCCGTTGATTTGACTGTCAGAAGAAGCTCATCCGCTTCCGGTTGTGCAATCTTTGAAATTCTTCCGTTTAATAATTTATGTTTTAATTCGCTGGCGAGACTCGCTACAACGATTCCATCAAAAGCCATAGTTGTTTCCTCCTGAATAAAAGGTTTGTTTGTTATTGTTCACTCCCGTGTCAATCAGCGGAGTGATTGACACGGGAGTGAACAGTAACGTTTGTTTTCATGTTTTTTTATTGTAACATAAATCGAATCTTTATAAAAGACTTGTTGACCATTTACAAACATTTGATGTATAATAGATTAGATTATAGTAAACAGAGGATGAAGACAATGATCAAAAGTATGACAGGCTTTGGCAGATGTGAGATTCAGCAGGATTCCAAGAAGTTTACCGTTGAGTTAAAGAGTGTAAACCACCGTTATCTTGATGTGAACATCAGAATGCCGAAGAAACTTAATTTTTTTGAAACATCCATCCGGGCACTTCTGAAGTCTTATGCGAACCGCGGGAAAGTTGATATCTTTATTACATATGAAGATCTGTCACAGGCGCAGAGCTCTGTGAAATATAATCCATTGATCGCGGCAGAATATGTGAAATATTTTAAGCAGATGGAAGAAGAATTCGGGCTGGAAAATGACATCAGCGTATCTGCACTTGCAAGATTTCCGGAAGTTCTTACGATGGAAGAGCAAGTGGAAGATGAAGAGGAGCTTTGGAATGGACTGAAGAAAGCACTGGAAGGGGCTTTTACACAGTTTGTTGAGACGAGAATAACAGAGGGTGAGAACCTGAAGAAAGATATTCTTGCGAAGCTTACATTTCTGGAGCAGGAAGTCTCTGCGGTAGAAGAACGTTCTCCACAGATTGTGGCAGAATACCGACAGAAGCTGGAAGAGAAAGTGGCTGAGTTACTGGCAGATACACAGATGGAAGAAAACCGCCTGGCAGCAGAAGTGATTCTGTATGCAGATAAGATCTGTACAGATGAGGAAGTTGTGCGGTTGAAGAGCCATATTCAGCATATGAGAGCAACATTGGAGGAGAAAGAAGGAATCGGCCGTAAGCTGGATTTCATTGCGCAGGAGATGAATCGCGAAGCAAATACGATTTTATCTAAAGCGAATGATATTGAGGTTTCCAATCATGCGATCAGTCTGAAGACAGAGATTGAGAAGATCAGAGAGCAGATACAGAATATAGAATAGAGTAAAAGAGGGCAGGATCATGAATAAGAAAGGTATTTTGATTGTCGTATCCGGATTCTCAGGAGCCGGAAAAGGTACATTGATGAAAGAATTAATGAGAAAATATCCGGAGAATTATGCTTTATCCATCTCTGCGACAACAAGAGGTCCACGTGACGGGGAAGTAGATGGCAGAGAATATTTCTTCCTTTCCAGGGAGAAATTTGAAAAAATGATTGCCAATAATGAATTGATAGAGTATGCTAAATACGTGGAAAACTATTATGGCACACCGCGTGCATATGTTGAGAAGATGTTGGATGAAGGGAAAGATGTGATTCTTGAGATTGAGATTCAGGGAGCACTGAAAGTGAAAGAAAAGTTCCCGGATACGCTTCTGATGTTTGTGACACCGCCGAATGCCAGAGAACTGAAGTCCCGTCTGGTAGGAAGAGGGACAGAGACGATGGAGGTTATTGAGTCCAGAATGAACCGTGCCTGTGAAGAGGCAGAGGGAATGAGTGCTTATGACTATCTTGTCGTGAATGATGAACTGGATGATTGTGTTGAAGAGATGCATTCTATTATCCAGGGAGAACACCACAGAAGTTCACGCAATGTGAATTTTATGAATGACATAAAAGAAGAATTGGAAGAGTTGAAAGGAGAAAATTAATATGCTGCATCCATCTTATACTGACTTGATGAAAGTAGTTAACAAAGACGTTGAAGAGGGAGATTCTAAGGTTGTAAACAGCCGTTATTCTATCGTAATGGCTACATCTAAGCGTGCAAGACAGCTGATTGCCGGAGAACTTCCGCTTGTACCTGTGAAAGACGGACAGAAGCCGCTTTCCATTGCAATCGAAGAACTGAATGAAGGTGAGCTTAAGATCTTACCTGAGGACACTGACGAAGAGTAGAATCAGAACAGTAACGGAGCAGATGCAGAAAATGCAATCTGCTCTTTTGACGTTGTTGTTGAACGTTTTGTGCATGCATGGAATGTATGAAATGATGCACAGAAGGTGAGATTTATTTATTTTTTTTAGAAAGGATGACCAGGAGGTTTTACTAATATATGAAGATACTTTTTATATCCTTAGGATGTGATAAAAATCTGGTGGATACAGAAGTGATGCTTGGAATGCTTGCTTCAAGAGGTTACGAGATGACGAATGATGAACAGGAGGCTGATATTATTGTGATCAACACCTGTTGTTTTATCCATGATGCGAAAGAAGAAAGCATCCAGAATATTCTTGAGATGGCAGAATATAAGAAGAATGGCAGTGCAAAGGCATTGATCGTTACAGGATGTATGGCAGAGCGTTATCGTCAGGAGATTCTTGATGAGATTCCGGAGGTAGATGAAGTTCTTGGAACAACGGCGTATGATCGCATCCTGGATGCGGTAGATGCGGCACTTGCCGGACAGCATGAAGTTATGACAGCCGACCTTGATGCTCTTCCGTTGCCGGAGACGAAGCGTCTTGTAACAACAGGAGGACATTTTGCATATCTGAAGATTGCAGAAGGATGTGACAAACATTGTACGTACTGCATCATTCCGAAAATCCGTGGAAACTTTAGAAGTGTACCGATGGAACGCCTTCTGAAAGAAGCACAGGATCTGGCAGAGCAGGGCGTAAAAGAATTGATTCTTGTTGCTCAGGAGACAACGCTTTATGGAAAAGATCTTTATGGAGAGAAATCTCTTCCAAAGCTGCTCCGTGAACTTTGCAAGATCAGTGGAATCCGTTGGATCCGTATTTTATATTGTTATCCGGAGGAAATCACAGATGAACTGATCCAGGTAATGAAAGAAGAACCGAAGATCTGTCATTATCTTGATCTCCCAATCCAGCATGCGAATGATACCATCTTGAAGAGAATGGGACGCAGAACTTCAAAACAGGAGCTGATCGACATTGTGCAGAAGCTTCGTAAGGAAATTCCGGATATCTGTCTTAGAACAACACTGATCACAGGCTTTCCGGGAGAGACGCAGGAGCAGCATGAAGAGGTGATGGAATTCATTGACACACTTGAGTTTGATCGTCTTGGAGCATTTACGTATTCTCCGGAGGAAGATACACCGGCAGCCACATTCGAAGATCAGATTGATGAAGAAGTGAAAGAGGATCGTCAGGCAGATATCATGGAACTTCAGCAGGAAATTGCATTCGATAAAGCGGAAGACATGATTGGAAGAGAAGTTCTTGTCATGATCGAAGGTAAAGTCGCAGATGAGAATGCCTACGTTGGAAGAACTTATCGTGATGCACCGAATGTAGACGGCCTGATCTTTATCAATACTGACGTAGAATTGATTTCCGGAGATTTTGCAAAGGTTAAAGTGACCGGAGCATTAGATTATGATTTGATAGGAGAGTTGATGTAGTATGAATTTACCAAACAAATTAACAGTATTACGTGTGATTATGGTTCCGTTTTTTGTTTTCTTTATGTTGACAGATGTAGGCGGAACTGCGAATAAATGGATCGCACTTGTACTTTTTATTGTTGCAAGCCTGACAGATATGCTGGATGGTAAGATTGCAAGAAAATATAATCTTGTAACAAATTTTGGAAAGTTTATGGATCCGCTGGCAGATAAACTTCTTGTCTGCTCAGCAATGATCTGTCTGATTCCTTCAGGAAAACTTCCGACAGCAGTTGTTATTGTTATTATTGCAAGAGAGTTTATTATCAGTGGTTTCCGTCTGGTAGCATCTGATAATGGCGTTGTTATCGCAGCAAATTACTGGGGAAAATTCAAGACAGTATCCCAGATGGCAATGATCATTGTTCTGATTGCTGATTTTGGCGGTGTATTCGACATGGTTGGAACAGTACTGATCTGGATTGCCACAGCACTTACTGTGATTTCTCTGGTAGACTATGTGTGGGCAAACAGAGAGGTTCTTACAAAGGGAGGCATGTAAGAGATGTATCTGGAGTGGTTTTTTAAAGAGAAAGCTGCAGGTGAGAAAAGTCTGGAAGAAGTTGTAGTAGATCTTCTTGCAGAGCGTAAACTTCATGTGACAACAGCAGAATCCTGTACAGGTGGATTGATTGCAGGAACGTTAGTCAATGTGGCAGGAGCATCAGATGTGCTGAACGAGGGCTATGTTACGTATTCGAATGAGGCAAAGGAACGTCTAATTCACGTTTCTCATGAGACACTTGAAACTTACGGTGCCGTGAGTGAACAGACAGCGCATGAGATGGCTGAGGGTGCGGCAAAGGCTGCGAATGCGAATGCGGCACTAAGTGCAACAGGAATTGCAGGGCCTGGAGGTGGAACAGAAGAAAAGCCGGTTGGTCTTGTATATATTGGATGTTATCTGAATGGGAAGACGACAGTGAAAGAGTGTCGTTGGAATGGAAGCCGGATGGAGAACAGATTGGATACTGTGAACGCAGCATTGGAGATGCTGAAGGAACGTCTGATGGAAGAGATGCCGGTGTAATAAGAAAAGATTAAGTTGAAGCAGTAACTGTTTCCAAAAGGATACAGAAGCTGCTTTTCTTATACATAAATTTGTCAAGTGTCATATTTATATAATTCTTTCCCTCAGATGGTGAAAATCTTGTCAAAGTTGTGATTGACGAATGCGACAAATTGTGCGAAAATAAATACATATGGTGCAGGGAGAAAGAGTTTGTGGCAGGTGACAAATCAACTTCTCACCGCGCAGACAGTTCAGTGTTAAAAAATAATGCAGAGCTGTCAGTTTTTGTGCGAAAAAAATAGTGTACCGTATACGAAGAAAATCATACATATTGAAAGGAGTATTAACATGATTTATTCACACGAAGTAGAAATGATGTGTCCGGTAGCCCAGGGCGTAAACCATGGCGCAGCTCCAATTCCAGAAGAAGCTAAATGGGTAAAGGCAAAAGAAATCAAAGATATCTCCGGACTTACACACGGTGTAGGCTGGTGTGCTCCACAGCAGGGTACTTGTAAGCTCACACTGAACGTAAAAGACGGAATCATCCAGGAGGCACTTGTTGAGACAATCGGATGTTCAGGAATGACACATTCCGCAGCTATGGCTTCTGAGATCCTTCCGGGAAGAACACTTCTTGAAGCTCTGAATACAGACCTTGTATGTGATGCTATCAACACAGCTATGAGAGAACTGTTCCTTCAGATTGTTTACGGAAGAACTCAGAGTGCATTCTCAGAGGACGGACTTCCGATAGGAGCAGGACTTGAGGACCTTGGAAAAGGACTTCGTTCACAGGTTGGTACAATGTACGGAACACTGAAAAAAGGACCTCGTTATCTTGAGATGACAGATGGTTATGTAACAGGAATCGCACTGAACGAAGATGATGAGATCATCGGATATCAGTTTGTAAACTTCGGTAAGATGATGGACTTCATCAAAGCTGGAGACGAGCCGGCTGTAGCGCTTGAGAAAGCTAAAGGACAGTACGGACGTGTTGACGATGCTGTTAAGATCATTGACCCAAGAAAAGAGTAAGGAGGACTATTTCAATGGCATTATTTGAATCATATGAAAGAAGAGAAAAACAGATTCTTGCAAAACTCGCTGAGTATGGAATCAACTCCATCGAAGAAGCTGCAGAAGTAACTAAAGCAGCTGGTCTTGACGTTTACAAGATGGTTGAAGGAATTCAGCCAATCTGTTTCGAGAACGCTAAGTGGGCTTACACAGTAGGTGCTGCTATCGCAATCAAAAAGGGATGTACAAAGGCAGCTGATGCAGCAGCAGCAATCGGAGAAGGACTTCAGTCTTTCTGTATTCCAGGATCTGTTGCAGATCAGAGAAAAGTTGGTCTTGGACATGGTAACCTTGGAAAAATGCTTCTTGAAGAAGATACAGAGTGCTTCGCATTCCTGGCTGGACATGAGTCATTCGCTGCAGCTGAGGGTGCTATCGGTATCGCTGAGAAAGCAAACAAAGTTCGTAAAAAACCTCTGCGTGTTATCCTGAATGGTCTTGGAAAAGATGCTGCTCAGATTATTGCACGTCTCAACGGATTTACATACGTTGAGACAGAACTTGACTATCACACAGGAGAACTGAAAGAAGTATTCCGTAAATCATACTCTGAAGGACTTCGTGCGAAAGTTAACTGCTACGGAGCTAACGACGTAGTAGAAGGTGTTAAGATCATGTGGAAAGAGAATGTAGACGTATCTATCACAGGTAACTCTACAAACCCTACAAGATTCCAGCACCCAGTAGCAGGAACATATAAGAAAGAGCGTATCGAAGCTGGAAAGAAATACTTCTCAGTTGCTTCAGGTGGTGGTACAGGACGTACACTTCACCCAGACAACATGGCAGCTGGACCGGCTTCTTACGGAATGACAGATACAATGGGACGTATGCACTCTGATGCACAGTTCGCTGGATCTTCATCTGTACCGGCTCACGTTGAGATGATGGGACTTATCGGAGCAGGAAACAACCCGATGGTTGGTATGACTGTTGCTGTAGCAGTTGCTGTTGAGGAAGCTGCAAAGGCTGGTAAATTCTAAGAATCTATTCTCAGATAATGTTTTAATTTATGATAAAATCAAGAAGTAAAAACAAAATAGTTTTTTCTTCTTGATTTTTTTAGTTGATTTATCATAAGAACTATGTTTATTTGATAGATTTTGTTATACTTAAAAGTAATGAAAACTGTTGAATAATATAGCGTTTATAAGAAATGAGGTGTATGTATGGCATTAGCACAGAACCGTATTTTCACAATGGAAGATATTTACAATCTTCCAGAAGGAGAAAGAGCTGAATTAATTGATGGTCAGATTTATATGATGGCACCCCCATCTCGGCGTCACCAAGAAATAATTGGTTCTCTTTATCGAAAAATTGCAGATTATATTGATATGAAAAGAGGGGCATGCAAAGTATATCTTGCGCCATTTGCAGTATTTTTAAATAACAATAATGTTAATTATGTAGAACCGGATATTTCTATAATATGTGATAAAAATAAACTTGACGATAAAGGATGTAATGGAGCTCCGGATTGGATTATTGAAATCGTGTCTCCTAGCAGTAAAAGAATGGATTATTATATTAAATTGTTTAAATATCGAACTGCTGGAGTAAGAGAATACTGGATTGTTGATCCAATCAGAGAGATGATTCTGGTATATGATTTTGAGAATGATGATTACGAACAGTATTCATTTTCAGAAATCGTTAAAGTTCGAATATACGACGATTTCGAAATTAATTTTACTACAATCTAGAAAATACGAGGCATAACACATGAAAATTAAGATGGTAGACATTGCAAGACATCTCGGAGTTTCCAAAGCGACAGTTTCGCTTGCGGTGAATGGAAAACCCGGTGTGAATGAAGAAACCAGAAGAATGGTTTTGGAATGTCTGGAAGAAATGAAGAAGAATAACGGAGTGATCCCGGTAAAAGAGAATATCGTTACAGTGTCTGGCCATCCGGTGAATCAGATGATCAAAATAGTGATCGTTAATCACAGCAAAGGTGCTGCGTGTAATTCAGAAACAGATCTCTGGTCAGATGTACTTGCTACATTTGATTCTGAAGCAAGAAGACTTGGATATCTTTATGGAGTGACGTATTTAAATGATGACATTGCGCAAACAGAAGCAGTAATTACGGAATGTAATATGGATTTTGTGGCAGGCGTTCTTCTTTTTGGAACCGAATTAAAAGAAGAAGATCAAAACCTGCTTGAAAGAATCAAAAAACCATTGGTTCTTTATGACTGTGAACTTCCAGATAGTCGGTATAGCAGCGTATGTGCAGACAATAGACAAATGCTAAAAAGTGCTGTGGATTATCTGTACAAGGAAGGTGTATCAGATATTTATTATTTCTGCACAGGGAAAGATAATTATAATTATCGAGTTCGTAAAGAAGCATTTTTAAATACAAAGTCTAACGAAGATACTGCATCTGCAAAACATATTCTTGATCTTGGAGATGAAATTCCAAAGATAACGGAGACTTTGTTAGAGTGGTTGAGAAAAAATCCGCTTCCGCAAGGAATTTTATTTGAAAATCAACAGATTTCAATCGGTGCGTTGACGGCGCTTCGAAAGTATGGAGTGAACATCCCACAGGAAGTGAAAGTTGTCGGATTTGGTATGATTCCTGACTATATATACCAGGATATAAAGTTGGTACAAATGAGAATATCTGAAATAGAAGGTGTTCTTCTTACAATGGATTTACTGGATAAAAAGATTCGTCAGTATTCAATGTCTAAAGTTAAGATATACACAGAAACAGAAATGATTATAAGTTAAAATAATCGTAAGACAAAAGAACGGAAAAAACAAATTGGAGGAACAGAAAATGAATGAATATTTTCCACATTTATTTGAACCAATTAAGATTGGTAAGACAACGGTAAAGAACAGAATCTTTATGCCGCCGATTTCCACAAACATGGCAGATAAAGGCTATGTGACAGATGCGTTGGTTGAGCATTATTCAGCCAGAGCGAAGGGCGGAGTCGGACTGATTGTTACAGAAGTTACGACTGTAGAGCCAGTATATACATATTTACCGGGAGATATGTCTATCTATGATGATTCTTATATTCCAGGTTGGAAGAAACTGGTAGATGCAGTACATCAGTATGATACGAAGATTTTAGCACAGTTATTCCATCCGGCTTACATGGCATTCCCGATTCCGGGAACACCGCAGCTGATCGCCCCTTCTAATGTTGGACCTTATTATGCAAAATCAGCTCCGAGAGCTGTAACTGTTGAAGAATTGCATGTACTTGTTCAGCAGTTTGGGGAGGCAGCACGCCGTTTCCAAATTGCAGGTGGAGACGGAGTTGAAATCCAGTGTGCACATGCACATGGATTGCTTGGCGGATTCCTTACACCTCTTTATAACAAGAGAACAGATGAATACGGTGGAGACATTAACGGACGTCTCAGACTGACACTTGAAGTAATTGCGAAGATCCGCGAACTTTGCGGCGATGATTTCATTATCGATGTTCGTATTTCAGGAGATGAGTACAGTGAAGGTGGTCTGACACTGAACGACATGATCTATGTATCCAAACAGCTTGAGAAAACAGGCGTTGATTTTATCCATGTTTCCGGAGGAAATACAATTAAGAGAGGAAGTTCCATGCCTGCACCTGGCACATCACCGGCACCGCATGCACATGCAAGTGAGGAAATCAGAAAGCATGTGAATATTCCGGTATCTACAGTTGCAAGAATCAATGAACCATGGGTAGCGGAAGAACTCATTGCTAACGGAAAGACTGACATCTGTATGATTGGTCGTCCGAATTTGTGTGACAGTGAATTCGTTAATAAAGCTGCAGAAGGAAAAACAGATGATATCCGTCCATGTATTGGATGTGGACGCTGCCTGACAGGAATTATGTTTGGTAATCCGATCAGCTGTACAGTGAATCCATCAGTAGAATCTGATGAGATCAAGGAAGCAGATGAGAAGAAGAAAGTTCTTGTGATCGGTGCGGGTCCGGCGGGAATGGAAGCAGCTTATGTTGCAAAGAAACGCGGACATGAAGTTATTCTCTGCGAAAAGAGCGGAGAGTTCGGAGGCCTTTTAAGACTGGCAGCAGTTCCGATCGCTAAACAGGAACTTTGTAAAGTAATTAAGTTTATGGCACGTCGTCTGAAGAACGAAGGAATCGAAGTCCGCATGAACTGTGAAGTAACTCCGGAGATGCTTGCAGGAGAATTCAAGGATTATGAAGTTGTCTGTTCTACAGGGGCAGTTCCGAAGGAAATTCCTCCATTCAAAGTGTTCAAGCAGACAATGACAGCCGATGACGTCCTTGCCGGAAGAAAATACCCGGGAAGAAAGATCGTTATTCTCGGGGGCGGATCTGTCGGATGTGAAACTGCAGATTATCTTGCACCATTGATTGATGACATGTTCCCAGCAAACCGTGACATCACAGTGATCGAGATGACACCGTCACTGATGCCGGGAGAAGGCGGTGCAGCTAAGAGTCAGCTGACAATGAGACTCAAGAGAAAAGGTGTAAAGATTGAACTGAACAGTCAAGTGACGAAGGTTGATGAGACTACGATCACTTATGAGAAAGACGGACAGGAGTATCATATCACAGATGCGGATACACTGATCTTTGCAGTTGGTTATGCACCGAACAAAGTAGAAAATACAGAAGAGAGAGTTCATTTTATCGGAGACTGTGATAAAGTCGGAACTCTGAAAGATGCAATTGCTGCAGGACATAAACTAGCAGAAGAACTGTAATTGAAGAAAAGTTCAGAATAACAAATATAGAAAAGAAATATAGAAATGAATAAAACGGAGAAAAAAGATGGGGAATAAATTATCAGAACCAATTAAGGTCGGAAATCTTACTTTTAAAAACAGAATCATGTTTCCACCGCTTACAACAGGTTATGAAGAAAGAGACGGATCTATTGGGGCGAGAAGTCTGAACTTCTATGAAAGACTTGCAAAAGGTGGAGCAGCGTATGTTGTTATCGGAGATGTAGCTCCTGTAAGAACAGCTTCACCGACACCAAAGCTTTATGATGACAGCCAGATTCCTGTATATAAAAACCTGGCAGACACATTACATAAGTATGACTGTAAGCTTGCACTTCAGCTGTTTCATCCGGAGTATGATGTTCCGGGTGTCGGACGCATGATCATGGAAGCAGGTATTGCAAGACAGGCTGCGGCAAAAGCACAGGCTGAGGGAAATGCAGAAGAAGCAAAGAGACAGATGGAAGAATGCGACAAACTTACCAAAGGTGCTTATGCAAAACTTCATCATGATATGCAGCATTTTGTTACAGAGGCAACCGTTGAGCAGTTAGAAGATATTAAAAACAGCATCGCGGCATGTGCAGCAAAGGCACAGAAAGCCGGAATTGATGCGATTGAAGTACATGGAGACCGTCTTCTTGGTTCTCTTTGCTCTAAGATTCTGAACCACAGAGAAGATCAGTACGGAGGAAGTCTTGAGAACCGTACAAGATATGCACTTGAAGTAGTAGCAGCAATCAAAGAAGCAGCACCGGATCTTATGATTGAGTATAAACTGCCAATTATTACAGTAAATCCTGATGGAACACTTCGTGGAAAAGGCGGACTTGAGGCAGAAGAAGGAATTCAGTTTGCTAAGATGCTTGATGAAGCCGGAATTGATATGATTCAGGTTGCTCAGGCGAATCACACAGGAAACATGGGAGATACAATCCCGCCAATGGGAGATGTTCCGTATAACTGGACACTTCCGGTAGCCAGAGAAGTGAAAAAACTGGTATCCATTCCGGTTGCAACAGTTGGTCGTGTTGTCAGCTTAGAAGCAGGAGAGAAGATCCTCGAAGACGGAGATGCCGATATTGTAGCTTATGGACGTTCCATGCTTGCAGATGCAGATATTGCCAATAAAGCTATATCCGGAGAGTGCATCAGAGAATGCTTGAACTGTAATAAAGGATGCGTAGATGCAATTCAGGGACGTAAATACATTTCCTGCGTATTAAATGCAGAGAACGGAAACGAAGGAACTATATTTATCAAACATGCAGACGAGAAGAAAAAGGTTGCAGTTGTAGGTGCAGGAATCGCCGGACTTGAGGCAGCAAGAGTTGCAGCAAAACGCGGGCATGAAGTAACGGTATTTGAAAAATCAGATAAGATTGGCGGACAGATCCATCTGGCAGCAGTTCCACCGAGAAAGAGCGAGATTTTAAGATCTATTGAATATTATGAGAAGATTCTCCCGGAACTTTCTGTAGATGTGAAATTAAATACAGAAGCAGATAGCGAAGAACTCAATAAGTTTGATCATGTAATTCTTGCCATCGGTGCGCATAACATGGATCTTCCAATGTCTGTTACAGACAGCAATGTTGTTTCTGCCTGGGATGTTCTTGCAGGATGCGAAGTGAGTGGAGCATGTGCAGTGCTTGGCGGAGGATTAGTTGGAACTGAAACAGCAGAATTTCTTGCACAGAAAGGTCTCAAAGTAAGCATTATTGAGATGTTGGATCAGATTGCAACAGGAGAATCCGAGACAGTAATGCCACTGATCAAAAAAGACTTTGAAGAACACGATGTAAAAGAGTATGTGAATACAAGAGTGAATTCTATCGAGAATAATGTGATTCATGCTGTGAATACAAAAGACGAGTCAGAGGTTACAATTGAAGCAGATACAATTGTGAATGCACTCGGGTCTAAGAAGAATCTCTTCGACGACAGTGAGCTGACAGTTCCATTTGTATATGTTGGAGACTGCAGCGGTGAGAGAACAGCAGATATCTCAGCAGCAATCCGCAGCGGATATCAGGCTGGAAATGAAATCTGAGAATTTTTAAGTTTTATTCAGTGAGAAAATAAGTAAAATACAGGGTGATGCTGTAAACAGAAAATCTGTAGACAGTATCACCCTGTTTCAGTTATAATAAAATAAAATTTTTGTTATAAAAAATGATAATGGAGCAAGACTATGATAAACAAAGAACTATTTTATAAAGTAACATTAATTGATTGCAACGGAAAAGAATTGGAAGTTGCTAAATTCCTGCAGATTTTAACAGGAATGGAAAAAACAGAAACAAGAAGAATTGTAGCGAGTTTGCCGTGCGTTTTGTATGAAGAGCTTGACGGAGAGGCGTGTTCTTATATTGAGGAGGCACTGGATTTCTATACAGCAAAATATAAGTTTGAACCAGTCGGTGATGAAAAAGAAGTGTATGAAGTAGATCCATCGGTGTATCCTTCAAAACAGGTGATCGCGCTTGGAAGTATGGTTGACTATATCGGTAAGAGGTCAGAGTTTGTAAGCATCGCGAGAAAATATGATTTCCCGAAGAATGTGAGTCTGAATGATACGCCATTCTTAGTAAAAGATGGTTTGGCAGAAGAACAGGCAGTGAACCTGCGGCAGGATCTTCGCAATATGGGAATGTTTGCGCTGATTATGAGAAGTGGGGCAGAAGTTCAGCAGGTGAAGAAGAGGGGACTTTTAGCAGGGCTGTTTGCACGTTGAGATGAACTAAAGGGTTGTTTGATACAGTCAGCTGTGAGTGGTGATTATATAGCCGATTTCTTACAGAAAATTCAATTAGATTTTATTGACACTTTTGTAGAGAAGGACTACAATATCTTTAGATTGTTAATTTAATAACATACAAATAAAGAGTTTAGGAGGCAGACAAAAATGGCAAATATTTTATGTAGTCCGAGCAAATATGTTCAAGGTGCAGGTGAGATGAAAAAGCTGGGTGAATATGCTCAGAAGTATGGTAAAAAAGCACTTGTACTGATTACAGAGTCGGGGTATAAACGTATTGAAGACGTTCTCAAAGTTGGATTTGAAGGATATGATATTGAACCAGTGTATGAGTATTTCAACAGAGAATGTAGCAAGACAGAAATTAATCGTTTGGTAGCCGTTATGAATGAAAAGGGCTGTGATGTTGTTATTGGTATTGGCGGAGGAAAGATCCTTGATACTGCGAAAGCAGTTGCTTATTACAAAGAAGTGCCGGTACTGATCTGTCCGACAATTGCATCTACAGATGCGCCATGCAGTGCACTTTCTGTTATTTATACTGATGAAGGCGTATTCGAAGAATACTTATTCCTCCCAGCTAATCCAAACATGGTTCTGATGGACACAGAAATTATTGCAAAATCACCAGTCAGACTGACAGTTTCCGGAATGGGTGATGCACTTGCAACTTATTTTGAAGCAAGAGCCTGTCAGGCTAGCGAAGCAACAACTTGTGCTGGTGGAAATGTTACTATGGCAGCGATGTCACTCGCAAAACTGTGCTTTGATACATTGATGAATGAAGGTGTGAAGGCAAAACTTGCTCTGGAAGCAGGAGCCTGCACGAAAGCTGTTGAGAAGGTAATTGAAGCTAATACATTGCTTAGTGGAATCGGATTTGAGAGTGGCGGTCTTGCAGGAGCACATGCAATTCATAATGGATTCACAGTTTTGGACGAGTGTCATCATATGTATCATGGAGAGAAAGTTGCATTTGGAACAATCACACAGCTTGTTCTGGAAGACATTCCGGCAGAAGAACTGGAAGACATTATAGATTGGTGCATTGAACTGGGACTTCCTGTTACATTAAAAGAACTTGGTATTACAGAAGTGACAGACGAGAAGCTTATGGCAGTTGCGACAGCATCCTGTGCAGAGAATGATACACTTCATAATATGCCATTTGAGGTGACACCTGAGACTGTATGCGCAGCAATTAAGGCAGCAGATGCTTACGGAAGATATTTCCTGGGAGAATAGAATATGGGAAATAGGACACCATTTCGTTAAAATAGAAAAACCAATTTGACAAACTGATTTTCTGTGGTATAATTTTCATGCTGTGAAAAACAGCCGACAGTTCATTTGTACCTTCCTGTCGAAAAACAAAACCAGGGCTAGTTAAGAAGATTCTAGGCTCTGCGTGCAAAGAAGTACGCAGAGCTTTTTATATTATTCAGGAAATACTTTCCCATATATATAAAACGCTCCGCTTAGGATACACAGCTCTTAAAAGGTACATACATTTCAAATACAGGAGAGTTGAAATATGTATTATTTGCAAACAAAAGCCAGTTTTGACGCAGCACATTTTCTCTGGAAATATGAGGGAAAATGCAGAAATATCCACGGACATCGTTGGAATGTTGTTGCAAAAATCAAAAGTCAGGAGCTGGAGCAAGAAGGACAGACACGAGGAATGGTAGTGGACTTTGGTAATCTGAAAAAGGATCTGAAAAAACTTTGCGATTCCTTTGATCATAGTCTGATTTACGAGACGGGATCACTGAAAGCAGAAACAGTAGCTGCACTTCAGAATGAGGACTTTCATTTGGAGCAAGTTTCCTTTCGTCCAACGGCAGAGAATTTTGCATATTATTTCTACAAGAAATTAACAGAACTTGGATACGGGGTTCATTGTGTGGAAGTATATGAGACACCGAATAATAGCGCGGTTTATGAGGAAGAGTAGATGAAAGTAGTAGAAAAATTCACCAGTATTAATGGGGAAGGCACACGGGCGGGAGAATTGGCAGTCTTTGTTCGTTTCAAAGGATGCAATCTGCGTTGTAGCTATTGTGATACTATGTGGGCCAATGAACCGGATTGCCCATATGAAGAGGAAACCCCGGAAGAGATTTTAAATTATGTTTTAGGAACCGGAATTCGCAATGTGACACTTACAGGTGGAGAACCGTTACTGCAAAAAGACATCAGAGAATTGCTCCACCTTCTTTTACAAGCCGGTTTACAGGTCGAAATTGAGACAAATGGCGCAGTTGATTTATCTGCATTTTGTGAAGAACGACCGGTATTTACAATGGATTATAAGTTACCGTCAAGCGGGTGCGAAGAATATATGATAACAGAGAACATGGAACTGCTAGGAAAAGATGATACTGTAAAGTTTGTATGTGGCAGCCAGAAAGATCTGTTAAAAGCACTGGACATGATTCAGACTTATAATCTGACAAACAGGTGTCATGTGTATCTTAGTCCTGTTTTTGGATCCATAGAACCAGTGCAGATTGTAGAATTTATGCTGAAACATCGGTTGAATGGTGTGCGTCTGCAGATTCAGATGCATAAAGTAATCTGGGATCCAAATGAACGGGGCGTATAAATAAGTAGTGAGGTGATGGAGATGAAAGCATTAGTTCTCTTTAGTGGAGGAATCGATTCAACAACGGCATTAGGACTGGCAATCAAAAAGTACGGGAAAGACCAGGTGATTGCACTCTCGGTTTCCTATGGACAGAAGCACGATAAAGAAATCAGGGCTGCAATAGCAGTTGCCGAATATTATGGCGTGGAGCATCTGTTCCTGGATTTAAGCAAGATATTTCAATATAGCAACTGTTCACTGCTTCAACAGTCCACGGAAGAAATCCCGGAGGAGAGTTACGCAGAGCAGATTTCAAAAACAAATGGCGATAAGCCTGTGAGTACATATGTACCGTTCCGGAACGGATTATTTCTTTCTTCGGCAGCAAGTATCGCACTGAGCAAGGAATGTGGAGTGATTTATTATGGAGCTCATGCAGATGATTCTGCCGGTTTTGCTTATCCGGATTGCTCACCGGTATTCAATCAGGCAATGAATGAAGCAATCTGGGAAGGCTCCGGACATCAGCTGAAAATAGAAGCTCCGTTTGTAAATGTATCCAAAGCCGAAGTAGTACGGATTGGATTAGAACTGGGAGTTCCGTATGAATTGACATGGTCCTGTTACGAAGGGGGAGAGAAGCCTTGCGGAAAATGCGGAACATGCATTGATCGCGCAGCAGCATTTCAGGCAAATCACGTAGAAGACCCTGCGTTGAGATAGAGGAGAAAGCAATGAGAGAAAAAGAAAATTTAACATTATTGGGAAATCAGCAAACAGAATACCGTATGGATTATGATCCGTCTGTATTGGAGGCATTTCAGAATAAACATCCTGAAAACGATTACTTCGTCAAGTTCAACTGCCCGGAATTCACAAGTCTGTGCCCAATCACCGGACAGCCAGATTTTGCAACGATCACGATTTCCTATGTTCCGGACGAACGTCTTGTGGAGAGTAAATCCTTGAAATTGTATTTGTTCTCATTCCGAAACCATGGAGATTTTCATGAAGATGTGATCAATATAATTATGAAAGATCTTGTCAAGCTTCTTGAACCAAAATATATAGAAGTCTGGGGAAAATTCCTTCCACGTGGAGGTTTGTCCATCGATCCGTATTGCAATTATGGAAAGCCAGGTACCAATTGGGAGCAGGTTGCCTGGAATCGTATGAGTAATCATGATATGTTTCCGGAGAAAATTGATAATCGGTAAGATAACAGAACGGAGGAAACGTGCTTTGCTGATATCAGTTACAGGAGCACATGTTATATTAATGACAGGACGAAAAACCTTGATTTACAAGGAGTTCGGGCCTGTCTTTTCTATTGATGCAATGTATGGCTGGTATCGTTATGACTTTATTTCCACAGATAAACGTATGTATGATATAATTTGAGTTAATACGTTAAATGATATTGTAGAAATTATAAATGATTACAGTGGAGGTGATTCAGATGGCAGTAAAAGCTAATCACGATATTTCTTCAGGTTTAGGACAATATATTAAAAAACAAAGGGACAATTTATGAAAGTTACGATAATTAAATCCCGAAGAAAAACTATAGCTATTCAGGTAAATTCTGATCTAAGTGTCACTGTAAGGGCTCCGTATGGTGTCACAGAGAAATACATTGAGGAATTTCTTAATAAGAATGAAGCTTGGATAAGCAAACAGATGAATGAAATAAAAGCAAAGAAGAAAAGTGTTGAATCGGGAAATGTAGAAAATGTAACACTCGATAAAATCAAGGCACTTGCAGACCAGGCTCTTAAAATAATTCCGGCTAGAGTAGAATATTTCGCAAGAATAATCGGAGTCACATACGGGAATATAACCATCAGAAATCAGAAAACAAGATGGGGAAGTTGCAGCAGCAAAGGGAATTTGAATTTTAACTGTCTTTTAATGCTTGCGCCTCCGGAGGTGTTGGATTATGTTGTGGTTCATGAATTGTGCCATAGAAAACAAATGAATCATTCGAAAGCATTTTGGACAGAGGTAGAGAAGGTGTTCCCAGATTATAAAAAGTCAATTAAGTGGCTGAAAGAAGAAGGAAGCCAGATTATGTACATGGTAACAGAACTTGGGAAAATACCGGGGGATATTTCAAACATAAAAATGAAGGATCGAAAGAAATGAATCAAAATGAAACACAATGGGATAAACTCCTGAAGATAAAGACAACCGGGCGGGATGAATCTCATTCAGATCAGTATCGATATCCTTATGAACCAACGTCTTATATGGTATTGGAGCGCCTGGCAAACAGTGGGCTGATCAGGAAAAATAATACTCTAATTGACTATGGAACCGGAAAAGGGCGGGTATGTTTTTATCTTTCGTATCAAACAAGATGCAAGACAATAGGCGTAGAGTATGATGAACGGATTTATAAAGGAGCAGCAGATAATAAAGAAGTATCCGTTTCCGCATCACGCACGGAGTTTGTATTATGTAGTGCAGAAAATTATGAAGTTCCGTCGGAAGTGGATCGCTGTTACTTTTTTAATCCTTTTTCAGTAGAGATATTGCAGTCAGTTTTAGCAAGGATTTACGAATCTTATTATGAAAATCCGAGAGATATATTATTATTTTTCTATTATCCTTCAGAAGAATATATCAGTATTTTAATGACTCAGGAACAGTTGATTTTTTATGATGAGATTAATACTTCAGATCTGTTTCCGGGTGAGGATAATAGAGAAAAAATCTTGATTTTTCAGGTATTTTAAGAATGCTCAAAACATATTGAGCAGTTATAAAAGAACGTCTGTTCGAAATAATACTTGCATTATCGAACAACTGTTTGTATAATGAAAATATGAATACAGAAATTAGAAATAGTAATTATACAACACAGGAAAAGCTGCAGATTCTTGCTGACGCAGCAAAATATGACGTTGCATGTACTTCAAGTGGATCCAGCCGACGGGGAAAGAAAGGAGAGCTCGGCAATGCAGAGGCATGTGGCATTTGTCATAGCTTTGCAGCAGACGGAAGATGTATTTCGTTGCTTAAGATTTTGATGACGAATCATTGTGCCTATGATTGCAAGTATTGTATTAATCGCAAGAGCAATGACGTAAAGCGGGCTACTTTTACTCCGGAGGAAATCTGTGACTTAACAGTAGAGTTTTATAAGCGTAATTATATCGAAGGCTTGTTTTTAAGTTCCGGAATCTTAAGGAATCCGACGTATACGATGGAGAAGATGTGCGAGACATTATTGCTGCTTCGAACAAAATACCATTTTAACGGTTATATTCATATTAAGACGATTCCGGGAGCATCCGACGAGCTACTTGCGGCAGCAGGATATCTTGCGGATCGTATCAGTGTCAACCTTGAATTGCCCACGGAAGAAGGATTGCATACACTGGCTCCAAACAAGACCATGCAGAACATTCTGAATCCTATGGGTAAGGTGCAGAGTACGATTGCATCTCACAGAATGGCAATCGGAAAGTCAGCTTATATGGAGCGAGGTGGCGGGAATAAGTTTTTGAATGCAGGTATTTTTTCTGATGCTTCGAAAAAACATTTTTCTGAGTGCTTGAATGTTCAGAAGAAGGATAAAGCCATTTCTCAGAATTCTCAGATGAATCGATTAGAATCTTACAAAAAATACACGTCACTGGATCATGCACTTACCTGGGAGAATGCGAACCAGTTGGCACCTCGTGATATGTCCCGATTGAAGCGTAGTTTTGCTCCGGCAGGACAAAGCACGCAGATGATCATTGGTGCGACCGGTGAGAGTGATTATACATTATTGCAGACGACACAGGCATTGTATCAAGGCTTTGATCTGAAGCGTGTCTTCTATTCAGCATACATTCCATTGAACGAAGATAATGTGTTGCCGGAGATAGGAACGCCACCACCGCTTTTACGTGAACACAGACTGTATCAGGCTGATTGGCTATTGCGGTTCTATGGATTTCAGGCAGGAGAACTATTATCTTCAGAACAGCCGAATTTTAATGAAATGATTGACCCAAAGTGTGATTGGGCATTACGCCATTTGGAGCAGTTCCCAGTAGAAGTAGAGAAAGCGAGTTATGCAACACTGCTTCGTGTTCCGGGAATCGGACCGAAATCAGCAAGTCGTATCACTTATGCAAGACGTTATGGCAGACTTGATTATGCAAGCCTGAAGAAGATGGGAGTAGTATTAAAGCGTGCGCATTATTTCATCACGTGTGGCGGAAAACAGATGTACCATACTCCTATTGAGGCATCTTATATTACGCGACAACTAATAAGTGTAGACAAGAAAGATCTATGGAACACACAACATGCGAATGAATCATTTACCCAGATGACATTGACAGATTTTGGAGTATGCTGATGAAGATATTTACTTGTAAAGACCGTCTGGAAGATATCATGACCTGTATCTATGATGCATGGTCTGAAGCTTTACTGATTGGTCATGACCAGATACAATTAAAAAAAGAACCTGTATTTCAGCAAACGATATTTGATGAATATATTCATGTAGACCAAGATCTTTCCAAAGCAGAAAAAGTAATTCGCTCGATTCGGAGAGATATTTCGGATGAAGCATATCTGAATATCTATTTGGTGACTTTATCTGTCGAGGAAGATGCACTGCAGGCAATTTATAATTTCCTTCGTGTCGGATTCAAAATTGGAGAGAGTGTACTACAGCAATATGCGAATCCACGTGTGATGCGGATATTAGAATTGCGTCGTAAAGTGTCTAACGAAAGTCATCATTTCAGAGAGTTCGCACGATTTGAACGATTGAATTCAAGTAACGTCTATGTCAGCCATCTGGAGCCAAAAAGTGATGTCATTATGTTGATTGGCAGACATTTTGCAGACCGCATGCCTTCAGAACAGTGGATGATCATAGATGATAATCGCAAAACAGCTTGTGTTCATCCGAAAGATGGTGAGAACTATCTCCGATATCTGACAGATGAAGAATTTCAGACATTGAGAAAGACAGAAGAGTACGAAGATGAGTATACGGATCTGTGGAAGACATTCTTTCATGCGATTGCAATAGATGAACGAAAGAATTATGTATGTCAGCGTAACTTATTTCCACTGTGGAAGAGAAAACACGCAGTGGAATTCAAAAAATAATCTTTTCTTATATATATTCTTACTTGTATCTCATAGTATGGAAACGTATAATGTAAGAAAGATGTGATTGATACGTGATTCTTTTTTTGATCGGAGGCGATAAAATATGCCATATGATTTATCAAAACCTCTTGTAATAGGGATTAGTTCGAGAGCTTTATTTAATCTTGAACAGGAGAATAAAATATTCGAAGAACAAGGCGTTGAAGCATATGAGGCTTACCAGGTAGCACATGAGAATGAGATTCTTCAGAAAGGTGCTGCGTTCCAATTGATCAAAGCTTTTCTGAAACTGAATAACACAGGATTGGGAAGACTGGTGGAAGTGATCATTATGTCACGGAACAATGCAAACACATGTCTTCGTATCTTTAATTCTATACAGTATTATGGCTTGGATATTACAAGAGCGACTTTGACAAGTGGAGCGGAAATTGCTCCCTATTTAAAAGCCTTTAAGACAGACTTGTTTTTGTCAGCAAATTCTGTTGATGTACAATCGGCTATTAACGATGGAATTGCAGCGGGTCTTATTTTGACTGGAGCGGCACATGCGGATGCAAAGCAAAAGATAGATCAGATCCGTATTGCTTTTGATGGAGATGCAGTTCTCTTTTCAGCCGAATCTGAAAAGATTTTTCAGAAGAACGGAATACAGGCATTTGAAGAACATGAGAAAGCGAATGCGAACACGCCGATGGCAAAAGGTCCGTTTGCTAACTTCCTGACAAAGCTGTCTTATGTACAACAGCTGTTTAAAGAAAAGGATATTCAGCCAATCCGAACCGCACTGGTTACATCTAGAAATGCTCCGGCGCATGAACGTGCAGTGAAAACGCTCCGCAACTGGGGCGTATCAATCAATGAAGCGTTCTTCTTAGGCGGTGTCAGCAAGACAGAAATACTTGCAGCATTTGGAGCGCATATATTCTTTGATGATCAGGATATACATACCGAACCGGCTTCAACGGTTGTTCCGGCAGCTACTGTACCTTATCGTGATGGAGATAATCCAAAAGAATAAGCAACTTTATATTATTTTGAAGATGATGGGGGAAAACGATGCAGACATATACATATGTTTCAAAAGGAAAATTTGAATTAACAGAAAAACCTAAACCGGTGATTATGCATGAAAGGGATGCGATTGTAAAGGTTACACTTGCCAGTATCTGTTCCAGTGATTTACATATTAAGCATGGAAGTGTTCCTCGTGCAGTTCCAGGAATTACAGTTGGTCATGAGATGGTTGGAATTGTTGAAGAAGTTGGCGAAGCTGTAACTCATGTGAAGCCGGGAGACAGAGTAACTGTAAATGTTGAGACATTTTGTGGTGAATGTTATTTCTGTAAAAAAGGGTATGTCAATAACTGTACGGATCAGAATGGCGGATGGGCTCTTGGATGTCGTATTGATGGCGGTCAGGCTGAGTATGTGCGTGTACCGTTCGCAGATCAGGGATTAAATAAGATTCCGGATGAAGTTACCGATCGACAGGCATTATTCGTAGGAGATGTACTGGCTACGGGTTACTGGGCAACTCGTATCTCTGAAATCACAGAAGATGATACGGTGTTGATCATCGGTGCAGGACCGACTGGTATCTGTACATTACTTTGTGTTATGCTAAAGCATCCGAAACACATTATTATGTGTGAAAAAGATGAGGAACGTATACATTTTATCAATGAACATTACCCAGATGTACTTACTATTTCTCCGGAAGAATGTGAGACTTTTGTTAAGAATACAAGTGACCACGGCGGTGCAGATGTTGTCCTGGAAGTTGCAGGTGCAGAGTCTACATTTCGTTTAGCCTGGGAATGCGCAAGACCGAATGCGATTGTGACAGTTGTTGCACTTTACGATAAAGCACAAAGCTTACCACTTCCAGACATGTATGGTAAGAATCTCATCTTTAAAACCGGTGGAGTGGATGGATGCGACTGTGAAGAAACATTAAAACTGATTGCTGAAGGAAAAATCAATACCGAACCCCTTATCACGCATACCTATCCTCTCAGTAAGATTGAAGAGGCTTATGATCTCTTTGAGAATAAGAAAGATGGTGTTATAAAAGTAGCTGTTGAATGTTGAGATAGCACAAGTATTCGAAAAGAGCGAAGTGAAAGTTTATGCTTATTGTAATCTTAATGGATTATGGAAAGCATAATCATAGTCTGATTGGACATTTGTAATTTCATACTCGTAATAATTGATTTTGTATCATAACGCTTTTGTTTTTATGGCAGAAGCGTTAATTTTTTGCATTATCACAGATTTATTTACGGTTAAAATGTATAAAAATACAAAAAATGACAAACAATTTGACATAATATATAAATTTTTAGTTACTTTTTCGGCATTCTATGGTACACTAACATAGTATATCAAAAAATGTGGGAGGAAACTCAAAAATGAGCAAAAAAGAAGGAAAAGGGTTAAAGTCTTTTAACAAGGGATTTCAAG
>OLRP01000016.1_pt1 | contig 114273 bp, 74 predicted proteins | sample 1672401 | NCBI WGS metagenome assembly OLRP01 (sample SAMEA3136682, study PRJEB25190) | human gut metagenome | reverse complement strand
TGGCTACCTTAACCCACCGTCTAAAGCCAGTGGGATTGCGGTAGCCTTATTTCAAATTGACCGTATCAAGGAGATATTATATAATAGAAATATTACAGTTTTACAGGAAAAATCATATAACCGTGCAGATAAAAGGGAGTAACTACATGCATTTTGAAAAAAGAATAGCTAGAAATCGAAAATATCGGAAATTTTTGCACAGTCGTCAGCAAAATTTGATTTTACTTGGAGTTTTCGTCTTTGTGATAAGCATCGTATGCGGAAGTTATGAAACAGTGAAGAACATAATGGTAAATCATAACAGGAAGGAGCAGGAGCAGTGTCAGAGAAAAAGAAGTTTACATTATATGCCGGAAGTGTGGCACTGTGCGTGTGCACTGCAGTTCTGCTTCATTATGTGTCGGTTGCAGATCCTTATCTGGAATCCGCCTGCCGTCTTTTAAGACCTTTTATTTATATAGGACTTTATGTGGTGTGGGCGATCTCTTTCCGGAAAAGGATTATCCAGAAAGAAATCCGTCGTTGCCTGACTGCAATCGCAGCAATGATGATTTTCTGGATGTTTATCCGGATGTGCAAATTTGAAATATCGGACGAGATGCCGACAGCCTGGCGATACGCCTGGTATTTTTACTATATACCTATGCTGCTGATCCCTACGGTCAGTCTTTATCTGGCCTTTTATATACGGCAGCCGGAGGGCTATAAATTACCAAAAAGACGATGGCTGCTGTTTCTTCCTGCACTTTTTCTGATCGGAATTGTATTAACAAATGATATGCACCAGTTGGTTTTTACCTTTCCGAAGGGAAAACTTGGAGAAGTGTCTTCTTATAAAACAGGAGTTTATGGATATGGAAGAGGGTATTATATTGTAGTCGCATGGGAGCTTGGATGTGCACTGGCGGCACTTTTGATCATTCTGTTAAGATGCAGGAAAATTAAAAATAAAAAAATGGGCTGGCTGCCTTTTGCCACTTATGGAGTGGCGGCGGCTTACAGCATTGCTTATTATCTTGATCTGCCTTTCTGGAAAATAGTTTCAAAAGATATGACAGCCACATTGTGCCTTCTGTTTGCTTTGATCATTGAAAGCTGCATCCAGTCCGGACTGATCCCCTCCAATACAGGATATGCACAGTTATTTGCAGCATCTACCATTTCGGCACAGATCACAGACCAGAATGGAAAATGCATTTATCAGTCTCAGGGTTCTGAATATATTGTACCAAAGATCGCAAAACAGGTAATCCAAAGACCTGTCATGTCGGAAAATGGAATTCGGCTGTCAGGGAAACCAATCTGGAGAGGCTATGTCTTATGGAAAGAAAATCTCTCAGAACTACAGGAAATTTTAAAAGAGCTGGAAGACCGTAAAGAAGAATTAAAAGATGCAAATCTGATTGAAGAAGAAAATCTGAGAACAAAAAAACAAGTAGAAAAACTTTCCGTCCAGAATCAGCTGTATGATAAAATACAGAAACAAACAGCAAGACAGAGTACGCTTTTGGCGAAATTCATGGAAGCATATGCCATGGAAGAAAATGAGAAGGAAAGGAAAAAAATATTAGGGAAAATTGTTGTAATCGGAGCCTATATAAAAAGACGCAGCAATCTTATCCTCATTGCAGAGCAGAGTGAAGTGTTTCCGATAAGAGAACTGGAATTATGCTTCAGGGAAACGATAAGGAGTCTGGAATGGAACCATGTGGAAGCAGCTTTTGTCACTTCTCTGGATGAAATCCGAAGTGAGGATGCCATGCAGATTTATGATTTTCTTGAGGCAGTCATTGAAGAATCACTCGAAGATCTGTCGGCATTCACCCTGAATCTCAAACGCAGGGATGAAGAGATTCTTATGTCTTTGAGTGTGGAATGTAAAACAAATCTGCAAAAAGTTGCCGGACGATACCAGGCTTATGCAGAGCAGGATTTTGACGGTGCATGGCTGCTTTCCCTGGTACTGAAAGGGGGTCATGATGAATGATGAAAGCATTTGGAAGCTGTCCGCCGGAATATCGGATCATGGCAGTCTGGATTTTCATTTTTCTGACATTGCTGTATATGATTTTGCTCATCTGTGAGGGAACAGGGGAAAGAAAAAAAAAGGCGATGCTGCAGGACAGCCTGTTGCTTATAGCTGCTTTCTTGATAACGTCCGGGTTATGTGTGCGGCAGGGATTTTATGGAGAAGAGGATTTCATGGTATTCTTAAAAATGCCGTATGGAATCCTGATCATTATGGGGATCTGCGGATTTTTATTTGCGGGAATACAGGCATTTGGAATTTATAAACGTCGCACAAACTGTCTGAGGGAAAATGCGATTCAGGAAAGTCTGGACAATTTGCCGAGCGGAATCGGATTTTTTGACAGGAACGGAATGCCGAAACTGATGAACCGGAAAATGTATCAGCTTTGCCGGAATCTGGCAGGCAGGGATATCCAGAACATCACAGAATTGCGGGAAGCACTGAGACGGCCTCTTAAAGATCATGTATTTTATGATTTTGATCTGAAAGTATACTGCTTTTCAGACGGAAGCGTATGGAAATTTTCAGAGAAAGAGATCATTACGGCAGGTGGAGATCGATTTTCTCAGTTCCTTGCTTCAGAAGTATCAGAATTATGTCAGAGCAAGGCATTGTTAAAAAAAGAAAATCAGAAGCTTCAGGAAATGTCGGCGGCCATGAAAGCACTTTCCAAAAATGTCGTAACTCTGACCAGAGAAGAAGAGACATTATCTATGAAAATGAGAGTGCATGATAATCTGGGATACAGCGTGCTGGCAACACAGCGAATGTTGATGCGGGAATCCGAAGAAGATCGTGATATGTTTCTCTCGCAATGGAAGCAGACATTAGACCTGCTGAATAAGGATAATGAGTCTGTTGAAGGCGAACAGCTGCACAGGCAGGTGCAGGAAAGGGCGAAAGTTCTGGGAGTAAAAATCATTTATACAGGAGAAAAAGTCTGGGAATCTCATATATCTGAACTGATGGATATCATACTTTTAGAGGCACTTTCCAATTGTGTCCGCCATGCAGGAGCAAGCGAACTGTATGTGAAATTCAGTATTGAAGAGCAGGAGTGGGTCATGGTGCTCACGGATAATGGACAGAAACCGGAAAAAAACATCAAAGAAGGCGGAGGGCTATCCGGTATACGAAAAAGGGTGGAGCAATGTGGAGGCAGCATGAGGATCACTGCAGCCCCACGGTTTTCGATAACCGTTAAGCTTTTAAGGGAGGTGCGGAGATGATACGGGTACTTATCGTGGAAGATCAGCGTATGGCAAGGGAAGATATGGAAAATTATATTCAGTCCAGTGGGAGATACTCTCTGGAAGCTTCTATCACAAATGCAGCTATGGCAGAAACTGTGTGCAAACAGAGCAGGTGTGAACTTGTTCTGATGGATGTCTGTACAGAGGATGATGAGAGCGGTCTTGTGGCAGCAGAGCAGATTAAAAAAACGATGCCTCAGATAAAGATAATTATCGTGACTTCTTTAGCAGAGTGCAGTTTTATTGAGAGGGCACATAAAGCAGGAGTAGAAAGTTTTTGGTATAAAGATGCCGGAAAAGAAGAGCTACTGGAGGTTATGGACCGCACGATGAAAGGAGAGAGTGTCTATCCGGACGCTCCGCCGACGGTGATGATCGGAACGGCGAAAAGTTGTGATTTTACACAGGGGGAACTGGCTGTCCTGCGATTAGTGGTGGAAGGAGAATCCTACAAAAAAATCGCAGAAAGTTTGTGCATATCACCGGAGACAGTAAAATGGCATATTAAAAATATGCTGCAGAAAACAAATTTTGATTCCAAAACAAAACTGGCGGTAGCTGTTACAAAGAAAAATCTGATTATAAACGGATTTTAAAAAATGAAAAATCCCATTGCTTTCCTGATAGTGAGGCAATGGGATTTTTTTTGCAAAAGTACATTTTACTACCCATCTGGGTAGTGCTTAAGTCTCAAAAAACAGATATCATAGTAGTATGTAAAAGTGAAACGAGTGTAAAAAACAGGGAGGGAACAGAGTGTGAGAAAGGTCGTTATCGATATGCAGAATTATTTATTTTCGGATGCCATAGCAAAGGTGCTCAAATCCTATGATTCTGATTTTTTTATTGAGATGTCAGACACACCGGATAAAACAGCAGAATTATGCAGAGTCATTCAGCCGCATATTCTGATGATGGAAATTACAGGTCAAGCATTGTGGTCATTAAAAGAACGTCTGGCAATCTGCCGGGAAGTGCGTAGGTATGCTCCAAACTGTAAATTTATTTTTACAGTAGATGAGAAAGCAAATGCAGAGACCGCAAAAAAAGTAGTAGAATGTAAAAAAACGGGTCTGATCGACTGTTTCATTTACAATACCATTTCATCCAGCTATATGACTGCAGTTCTGGACAGTCTGTAAGCTGCAGTCCCGGAAGGAGAAAAGATAAACATGAGATCTGTTATGAAAAGGATCTGCCTGTCTCTGGCAGTGATCGCAGTCCTGATCTTTACAGGGTGCGGGCAGAAAAAAACGAAAGATCCGATCACTGTCACATTGTGGCATGTATATGGCGGACAGACAGAATCACCCTTAAATGATCTGATTGATCAGTTTAACGAAACGATTGGAAAAGAGGAAAATATATGGGTACAGGTTGGCAGTGTTACGAATACGAATACAATACATGAAAATGTACTGGCATCTGCATTTGGAGATCCGGGAGCTTCCGAACTGCCGGATATGTTTGTTTCCTATCCGAAAACTGTTTTGGCTATGCCGGATGACACCGTTCTTGTAGATTACTGCGATTATTTTACGAAAGAAGAACTGGACGAGTTTATTCCTGCTTTTCTGGAAGAAGGTGTCATTCACGACAGACTTTCTATTTTGCCGGTAGCAAAATCAACGGAAGTTATGTTTGTCAATAAAACGGCATTTGACCGTTTTGCAAAAGAAACAGGGGCGGATATCGAAGATTTAAGAACATGGGAAGGGCTCTTTGCGATGTCAGAACAATATGCTGAATGGACAGATAACAAGACACCAAAGATCCCGCATGACGGAAAGAATTTTTTTGTTCATGATTATCATTTTAACTATTTTCAGGTAGGCGTAGAGTCATTGGGCGAAAATTTCTTTAAAGGAGAAAATCTGGCTTTTGGACCGGAATTTGAAACGGCATGGGAGCCTTATGCAAAAGCGGCACTGTCCGGAGGTGTATGGCTTCGCAGCGGTTATGCGACAGAACCTTTACGCACGGGAGATTCCATCGTGTCAGTGGCTTCCTCTGCCAGTGTTCTGTACTATTCTGATGAAGTTACCTATGAAGATAACACATCAGAAAAAATAGAGATTGTCGCCATGCCATGTCCTGTATTTTCCACAGGGGAAAAGATGGTCATGCAGCGGGGTGCCGGTATCTGTACTGTAAAATCCACACCGGACAAAGAAAAAGCCTGCATCACCTTTCTTAAATGGCTGACAGAAACCCGGAAAAATGTGGAATTTGTAACCAGCCTTGGATATATGCCGGTAAAGCAGGAGGCTTTTGATGCCTGCCTTCCGGAAGCAATCAAGGAGCTGAGTGATCCGATGTATGTCTCGCTTTATCAGGCTTTTCTGGATACGCAGGAGAATTATACATTTTATACGGCTCCGCAGCTGGATTCCTATCTGGATCTGGAAACAAGGTTTGAAGAACTTGTCAGGAAAGTATTGTCAGTAAAGCGTCAGCAGTGCATAAACAAACCGGAAAATATAGATAAACTTGTCAAAGAGACATTAGCGGATTTCAAAGTGGCATACACACAATAATGTCTGACCGGATGAATCAGAAGAGGCGACGGGCGTATGAGGAAAAAGAGAAAAAATTTATGGAAAATCATAAAAGGAATAAGGAAACAAAGCATCTGTATGCAGCAAAGACTGATTGTTTACTGGTGTGTAGTGATTCTGACCCTTTTTTCGGCAGCAGTTCTGTTGATGAGTATTTTGGGAGTCATTCCGGGAATGGATTTGAAAGTAGGGGAAATGTTGTCTGCCCAGCAGAAAAATACGGTGTCTGCCATGACAGAGCAGACCGACATTATGATGGCGAGAAGCATTTCTCTATCAGAAGAAATCACAAAAGAGTTAAGTCAATACTTGACAGCCAATGGAAAAGCATTCTCCGATTTAAATGACAATCCTCAGTTAATTATGGATTTGGAGGCAGCTTTGTATTCTTCACTGAGATCAGCACTGGATGTGAAGTATTGCAGCGGAGTTTTTGTTATATTAAATGCAACGGTAAATACGGAAACGGAGTACGCAGACACATCACGCATGGGAATCTACCTGCGGCTGTCTGATTTAAAGGCAGTAAATACAAGCAAACAGCACGTGGTTTTTTTCAGGGGAAATGCTTATATTGCAAGGGCAGAGCAGGTACAGCTCCATAACCGTTGGAATTTAGAGTTTGATACATCTGCATTGTCAGGCTATGAACAGATCATGAAATTTAAAGGAAACCGGCTGGCAGAGAGCTGTCTGTGGACCGATCGGCTCAAACTGAAGGATACATGGGAAGATGTACAGCTTTTATATGTGCCGGTTTTAGACAGCACCGGAAAAGTGCGGGGGCTGTGTGGTATGGAGATGAGCAATCTATATTTCAGACTTTCCTATCCTATGGTAGAAGGATCCTATGGAAATATGGTGACAGTAGTGGCTCCAATGGACGAAAAAGGGAAAATTTATCTGGATAAAGCAATGTTCGGGGACACAAAAGAAACTCATCTTTCACCAACCGGAACGATGACCGTGAAGAATGGAAAGCATTATAACACTTATTCCGCTGCTTTCAGAAAGTATATAGGCAGGCATGAACTGCTTAACCTGAAAAGCTGCAATGGAATGCCGCTGGCGGTACTGACATTGATGTCCGAAGCGAATTATGAAAAATTAACAGCAGAAAACAGAAGAGCCTGGATTACCGGTACGTTGATCTTTCTTTTTCTCCTGTTGCTTCTTTCCATCACTATGTCCAACCGTTTTGTAAAACCGATTTTGCGAAGTTTAAAAGCACTGCAGGATGATACGCTGACAGACGGGAATCTGTCGGGAATTTCAGAAGTGGATGCACTGGTTGATTTTATGCAGACAAAAAGAAATACAGAAAAACTGGAAAATGGCGGAATTCCTCCGAATATAGAAGAAATGCTTGAAGCATTTGCCTTGCGTGTGGAAACGCTGACTCCGGCAGAAAGAAAAGTTCTTCAGTATTATATTGAAGGATATACGATCCAGGAAATAGCTTCGCTGCTTTATATCAGTATTGGGACGGCGAGAAAGCATAATACAAACATGAACCGAAAACTGGGAATAACAGCCAGGGAAGAATTAATGCTTTACATAGACCTGTTTCGTAAATGCAATCAGCTGGATAAGCTGACATACACCCGGACAAAGTAAAAAAAGAGTCGTATAGACTCTTTTTTTATTCCCGGATAAAAAAATGAGAAATATCTATATATAGTTTTTACAAAACAAAAAAACCAACATATAGTATACTAATCATTCGTATTTTGGAAAATCAGGCTAAAAATACGAATGGCGACCATATCATTTATTTTCTGGATCTGTTATGCTTTCATCACAGGAAAACGGAAAGCAAAACCAGACGAAACCAGAAAAGCAAACAAAACAAAAAAAGGAAGGAGAAATTTACTATGAAAAAGTATGAAATATTAGGAGGAAATTTACCGGTTGTTGTATGTGAATTATCAGCAGGAGAATCCATGATTACAGAAAGCGGAAGCATGAGCTGGATGAGTCCGAATATGAAAATGGAGACAATTTCCGGAGGCGGAATGAAAAAAATGTTCGGCAGGCTGATGTCAGGTGATTCTATGTTTCAAAACAGATATACCGCAGAAGGTGCAGACGGAACGATTGCATTTGCATCAAGTTTTCCGGGAGCGATCAAAGCACTGGATATCAGAGACGGTCATTCTATGATCGTGCAGAAGAGTGCATTCCTTGCTTCAGAAGAAGGAGTGGAACTGTCCATGCATTTCCAGAAAAAATTAGGAAAAGGTATGTTTGGCGGGGAAGGTTTCATTATGCAGAAACTGAGTGGAAATGGAACTGCATTTGTAGAAATTGACGGGCATGCCGTGGAGTATGAGTTGGATGCCGGACAGGAAATCCTGATCAGTACAGGGTATTTGGCAGCAATGGAAGAAACCTGCACAATGTATGTTGTAGCAGTAAAAGGAGTGAAAAATATGCTGGTCGGCGGAGAGGGTGTTTTTAATACTGTTGTCAGAGGACCGGGTAAAGTGATCTTACAGACAATGCCGATCAGTAAGGTGGCAGAATTACTGACTCCGTTTTTTACAAAAAATAAGTAAGGGAAGGAGCGAGAGTTATGAAGAAAAAATGGAATTTATTATTTTTGTTTGCATTTATTGTTAGTATGATAACACTGGCCGGCTGTGGAAAAACAGCAGGAGAGGCAAGTCCGTATGAAGGAAAATGGATAGCAGTGTCCGCTCAGATGATAGGAATGTCTGTCAGTGTGGATGAAACCTTTGGGGGAGCTTTCGAATTTGAGGTAAAAAATGGCGGAAAAGTTTCTTTTTCAGTAGGAGAAGTTACCGGAAATGGAAAATGGTCTGCAAAAGATGACAAGTTTAGCTTAACTATCGAAGGAGAAGAAATGGTCGGAACCATCGGAGAAAACAACATTTCTTTTGACGATATGCTCGGAATGGGAGTAAAAGTGATTTTCGCAAAGGAAGGAACGGATGCCATGGATCCGGCTCGCTATCTGACAAAGGAAGAGAAAGTGGTCATAGGTGACTGGGCTGCTGAAAGTGTGGAAGAACTTTTAGGAGACGGACCGCAGACATCTATGGAAGGCGTAGAGAATATCAGTGATGCACTGCGTCTTAACTTCAAAGATGACCGTAATGTAGCAGTTGTTTATAAAGGCGAGGAGATTGGGACATTCCCGTGGTCAGTTGCAATGGGCTACTGTATGATCGAATCAGAAAATCCGTCTCTTTCCGTAACGATCAATGACGATGATACTTTGAAAGTAGATTACAGCGATGACGAAGATTACTATACATTTCATTGTGTGAAAAGTGACAGTAAATAAATGAAAAAGACATAAATGGTGAAAGGAGGGAAGAGCCCATGAAAAAGAAAATGTGGTTTGTGTTGTGTATCATGACAAGTGTCCTGCTGACAACTGCCTGTGGAGAGAAAAAAGAACCTGGAGAAGAAAAAAAAGAAACAGCTGTGCAGACAGAAACAGCTATGCAGACAGAAACAGAATCTGATCAGGACTTCCAGGGCAGGGAAAGTCTGAAACTTGGTTTATTTACTGTGTATTATCCGGAAGAATGGAAGTACGACAAAGAAAGAATGCAGGAAGATGATGATTACTCTTACGTCAGATTTTTTGACGGAGAAACAGCAGATGATTCCGGGAACAGCATTTATATAGAAGCAACAAAAGAAGATGCATATAAATACCGGAAGGGTCTGATTGCCTTCGGTGTGGATTTAAAGGAATATGCGGAAGGAAAAGCAGAGACTGTATCAATAGGGAATGCAGAATATGCGGTAATGCCGGAAAATGATTCCGGAAGGTGCACGTATATGTATCGCCATGAGCAGTCAGGTACGTCTTATGATATCAGAGTAGAAGGAGAGGCAGCAAGTGATTCTGTCAAAGAATTGCTGGAAGGCATTGTGATGGAATTAAAAGATGAAGGAAATGAAGACGCACCGTGGCCATGGGCGGGAGAGCCTGTTGAGCCTGTATTGACAGAACAGATGGTAGGTTTTTATACGATCGTTCCGGAATATATACCATTTAAAGAAGCACAGGGTGTCATGCAGATTATGGATCACCAGTTTGTAAAACATGACGATCAGGTATACCATTTGCTGGAGAATAAGCTGGATACGTACAAGTATTCAGAAAGTGGACTCGAATTTGTTTCCTCAATGGAACTGGAAAGAGATTGTGAATATCTCTCCGGGGACAACAGCGGAATGCTGTATCTTTCACCGGGAATCCAGGATGTGATTGGTGTAAAAGACGGCAAAAAGGTGCTTCAGACAACGATAGACGGCGATTTGAATATGCATCCGTCCGGAGAATGGGGAATCAGTTTCTGGGTGAACAGCGATACGCAGAAGATTGCGAATCAGGGCGGTAACCTGACAGCTGAACCGTGGATACTGACCGGATTAAATAAAGATGATGAACGCAAGGGACCATTTTCTATGATAGATGACGTCCAGATCACAAATGACCATATTATGGTTGCCGGTTCCATGGCTGCGGAAGACGGAGGCACAAAAATTATTGTCTATGATTATGAAGGCAATCAGCTTTTGGAATTAGGCGGAGCAGACATTGGTTCTCCAGACAGGCTTGGTTCCATCACGGGCATGGCAGAAACAGAAAATGGTTTTGTAGCGGCAGACGGAAATATGCGGAAAATACAATTCTGGGCAAAAGACGGAACCCATGTGGGTGCCATTTCTACAGATGATATATTTGGCGTCAGTTATCCATGGCTGGAAGATATGCAGCTTTTAGATGATGGCTCTCTTTTGATCCTGCTGACACAGCAGCGAGAGGACGGATCAGCAAATGAACTGATGTTTTTCAGACTGACAGGATTCTGAAAAAAGCAGAAAGATTATAATTATACTTTTTAGTGCAGTTGATTTTCAAAAGGAGGAAAAGAAGATGAAAAAGGGTAGAATATTGAGACTGATGTTCATTCTGGCAGTGACAACTATTATGATCGCTGCAACAGCAGTGGTTGCAAGTGCAGCGACAGTTAACAAAAATGATGCAGATTATAAGTATTCCAAGACATACGACAACGGTGTGAAGATATCCTTTACAACAGATGTTTTCGGCAAGAAGGTTGTTGACGACAGCGTTTTTTGCAGAATAGAGCTGCCAGATGGTGCAAACTATAAAGAATTTAGTGTCTCTAACGAAATCATTAAAAGTGGTAAAGCTTTCGTAGATTACACGCACCTAAGAGACAGATATCCAGTAGAAATCAAACAGAAGTGGGTGACCAATGGGAACGTTTCATACGGAATGATTGGATTAAGTGCAGGAGGCGGCCTGTACCTAGGAACTTTTAAGCTGAAAGTTTATGTAGAAACTCCAGATAAAGATGAAATGATAGAAGTTGCATTTCTCAGCGATTTCGCAGCTCGTCCAGTTGATATGAAGATTACTACGTATCCTAACAAATTCAATATCAACTCAATAAATGTAAGTGCTGCAGACAGCGGAAGAACTTCTCGTCTGGAAGTAGTTGGAGTAAACAAAAATTTTGCAACAATTATAAATGGCTGGAATGATGGCAAGTGCATTAAAGCAAAAGGAATGAAACCTAAAAAGAAATACACTTTCAAGTTCTATGGAAAACTAAAAGTAGATAATCCTGCTCTTGATGCACCTGACGGTATAACTGTTGAGGGAAATCCGGCGGTATTCAAAAATGTTGAAATGGGACCTGCAGTAAAACCGGTAATCAAGTCCATAAAAGTTTCAAATGTAAAGGTAACAAAGTATTTCAATTACAGCGAGTGGAGATATAAATATAAGACAAAGTTCACAGTTACCGTAACTCTTGGCAAGAAGCCAAAAGGTGCCAAGGGTATTCAGTTGACAACAACTGTTCAGGGAATTTCCTCATATAAGACAATTAAAGGAAAAAAGAACACCTTCACAGCGAATTTTAATTGGGATGCACCGGTAAGCTTAAAGGGCAGAACAGCAAGCTTCAAGGTTAAGACTTACAACAATGCCAAGTACAAAGCTTACAGCTATGACTCAAAGCCTAAGAAGTTAAAGATCAAATAGGCATAGTATACAGATCTACCGGAAATATGTCATCTGATGTGAAAGTCACAGTTATGGAAAAAAGAGGATTGGCTGGCAGTATGGATCGGATTTATCGCATTTGCAGTTGCAGTATTTTTTGCAACAAAAGTTGAAAATAACGGAGAAAACAGCAGAAAAATCGGGGTATCCGAACTCTGGTACAGACTTCCGAAATTTATCCTTGGATTTTTTGCCGCTTCCTTAATTGCATCTTTTATAGCAGTTCCGGCATTCGGAAAAGAGACAGTTTCATCCATCAACAGTGTACTGGATCAGTATAAAAACTGGGCATTTGTTCTGGCATTTACAAGTATCGGACTGGAAACAAATTTCCGTGAGATCAAAGAACAGTTCCAGGGCGGAAAACCATTGGCACTTTATGTAGTTGGGCAGTTGTTTAACATTGTTCTGACTTTTGCGGCAGTATATCTGCTGCTGAGCGGAAAATTCTTCCCGCTGCCAAATCTGGCATTATAAGGAGATGCAGACTATGAAGAAAAAAACAGGAAAAAAGAAAAATCTGTTTTCTGTCGTAAATTATACCGTTCTGGTGCTAACGGTCATTGCAGCCGTTTATATCATGGCAAATGGTCTGGGACTGATCGACAGCCTGGACTTTGGGGCAGGGGCATATTATTATGCGGATATTCCTCAGTTTGCAAAATATGTAGATGGATCCGGCTACACATCACCGGTTTCCATGTGGGTGCTCATTGCACTGTTCCTGATCTGGGGATTCTTCATGTATAAACTCTGGGGATGGATTGAAAGAAAAGATAAGTAAAAATAAGGTGAAAGAAAAGCCTGTCGCAGAGTATGCGGCGGGCTTTTTCAATTCGCAGATATTGATTGAGAGAAAAAGGTTGCCTTGGAGGTATTTTGTCGTTATCATAAAAAAAACGGCAATTTTTCAGATTGCCGATTGATGCAGGAGGAATACGGTGAATCTTTTGATTGTGGATGATGAAATGCTGGAAGTTACCGTGATCGAAAAAATGATCGATACAAAGGCACTTGGAATTGAACAGATTTTTAAGGCATACAGTGTGAATCAGGCGATTACAGTGCTGGAAAAAGAAAACGTTGCAATTTTGCTGACAGATATTGAGATGCCAAAGGGCAGTGGGATTCGTCTGGCAGAATGGGTAAAAGAGCAGGATATACCGCTGATTGTAATTTTTCTGACCAGTCATGCAGTGTTTGATTATGCAAAGAAAGCAGTTGAATTAGAAGTCAAGCAGTATTTATTAAAACCAGTCCGCAAGGAAGAACTGATAAAGACTCTTCAGGATGCACGCGAAGGCTATCAAAAAATGATACAGCAGCAATCTTATGAACAGCAGAAAAGCAGTGCTGGTATCCCGAACGTAAATCCGGAAGATCTGCTGGATGAAAAAGGAAAAATGACAGAGCTGATCGATCAGGTAAAAGATTATATTGCAGATCATCTGGATGAGGAACTGAAACGTACCGATCTGGCGGCAATGATTTATCTGCATCCGGATTATCTGTCTCATGTTTTTAAAGATGAGACAGGGATGTCTCTTTCTGAATATATTACAAGAAAAAGAATAGATTACGCCATGATGCTTCTGGAAAAAACAAACCGCAGTGTTTCAGATATTGCAGCAAAGTGCGGCTATGCAAGTCTTGCTTATTTTACAAAAACTTTTAAACGCATCATTGGGATGTCTCCGAAAGAATACAGAAAGGTACAGAAAGAAAAAAAGAGATGAAATGGAAAAATTCATTGATTCATCGAATCACAATCATCATGGCAGTCACACTTCTGGTGTTCAGTGCAGTTATTATCTATTATACGGTCTGGATCAGCAGAATCCGAAGTGAACAGTTTGATCAGACGATCTTGCAGGCACTTGACATGAATACAGAAGAGCTGATGTACGATCTGGAAAATACAGAATCATTTCTTCTGACAAAATGTCTGAATCGAAATCTGATCAACCGGCTGCAAAATCCGGAAAAAGAAATTGACCGTTATCTTGCCATATCAGATATTCAGGAGCTTCTTCACTCATCTATGAACAGCTACAATATGATGGATGGATTATTTTTTTATGATATGGAAAATGATATTTATATAGGCGATACAAAATTATCCGGAAATTCGGATTATTCCGAACTTGTAAAAGAAAGTGTCAAAGATTATGTTCTGCGTTTTCTGGTTCTTGCAAAAGAGAATCAGAACAGTTGGTTTGCAGAGAAAATCGGCGACGAATATTGTCTGGTAAAAATGTATGAAATACAGAATGTGTACGTAGGGAGCTGGATTCATGTTGATACCATTCTGGATAAAATAAAACCTTTTACAGTAAAAGATCAGGATAAAGTTTATCTGCTTGACGGAAATAAAAAAGTACTTTCCGATTCAGATCCGGGAGATGTCCTGACAAATGAGGAAATGTATATTATGTTGGAAAATCAGCGTTATCGCAAACTGACTTCCCGGTTAGATACAGAAAAATGTTTGCTTGTGATTCTGCATCGGACAGACAATACACTGATCAATATCGAGTATCCGATTCTTCTGGCAGCAATTATTATTCTGGGGCTTTGTATTTTTGTGGAAAAAATGCAGATCCATCTTTTTAAAACTCCGATCAGTCGGCTTACGCAGGCGATGAATGAACTGAAATCCGGAAATCTGGAAGTACATTTAAGCGAAGAAAATGTTTTCAGCGAATTTCAGATATTAAATGATACATTTGATAATATGACAAAAGAAATTAAAAAGCTGAAAATTGATGTTTATGAAGAAAAACTGAACAAACAGCAGGCAGAACTTTTGTATTTACAGGAACAGATCAATCCACATTTTTTTACGAACTGTATGAATCTGATTCGTAATCTTACGATGGTCGGAGAAATCGAGAAGGCACAGGAAGCCACATTTCTTGTCAGCAGCCATATGCGATATGCCTTGGCGAACAGTACAATGGTAGCTCTTGAGCGGGAACTGGAACAGGTGAATAACTACGTTGAACTGCAGAAAATGCGTTATGGAGACTGTTTTTTATATTGTGTGGAGCAGGAAGAAGGATGCGGACAGATTTTTGTGCCAACTGCAGTGATCTTGGATTTTGTAAACAATGCGATCAAACATCAGTTAGATCCGGATCGTCAGCTGGAGATTCTGGTGTATCTGCACAAAGAACAGGAGAAACTGCATATAATGATTACCGATTCCGGGGATGGATTTGAACCGGAAATTTTAGAAAAATTGCAGAAACATGAAAAACTGATCAGCCCGGAAGGAGAACACATTGGTATTTACAATGTATGCCAGAGACTTTCCATTTTGTATAGTGACTGTGCGGACATTGCATTTTCCAACAAACCAGAAGGCGGAGCCAGAATTGATCTTTATCTTCCAATCCGGACAATGTGGTGGTCTGAAAAAGATCCGGAGGTGCAGACAGATGAAAAATAAAAAGAAAAAAGTATGCTTCTTTCTGGGATTTCTGCTGTTTAGTCTGTTCTTTACAGGCTGTCATAAAAGCGAGGGTAGAACAGTAAAAGAAAGCGAATCCAAGAGCGAAGAAAGAACGAAACTGGTGATTGCCTATAAAACAAATGCGGCAGATTATCCGGAAGACCAGAAACTTGTGGAAGAAGCCCTGAAAGAGAAAATACGTGAAAAACTGAATGTAGATGTAGAGTTTGTTGTGCGGTCAAACGATTATGTCAAAGAGATCCGAGATATGATGGCGAGTAATCAGCAGCTGGATATTGTATTGTATTACAGCGGACTGTTTCGGGAGTTATTGATGAATGATAACTGGGTGCCGTTAAACCGTCTGCTTCAAAACTATGGGCAGGGGATTTTAGATGCAGTTGGAAAAGATGTGAGCGATGCCTGCAGGATTGACGGAGAACTTTATGGATTGCCAAATAATCATGATTTTGCGGTTGGATGGGATGGCTATATTCTGAGAAAAGATATCCTGGATAAATATGGAATCAAAAAAGAAGATATTACTTCAATGGAAAAACTGGAACAGATTTTTGCACTTGTGCACAGAAAAGAACCGCAGCTTACCATTCTGGACTGCAGCGGAACGAGTATTATGACCAATCAATATCTGGGCAGTGAAGTGTTTGAACAGATTGGCGTGCTGAAAAATTACGGGCAGGAAGATACATTTGTTAATGTATTTGAAACCGAAGAATATAAACGCCAGCTTGAACGTATCTACAAATGGAGAAAACTCGGTTATATTAAAAAAGATCTTCTTTCTGACACGGAAAACGGAGATATAAAAATGATGAAAGGAAATCTGTTTGCCTATGCATTTCGTGGGAAACCAGGAGTAGAATGGCAGGAAAAGATGACAACGGGGCAGGATGTTGTATATGTTCAGTTTGGAGAGAACAGTGTTCCGGCCAATGCACCGGCACGCTTTGGATGGGGAATCACCAAACATACCGCATCACAGGAAAAGTCCATGGAGCTTCTGAATCTTCTGTATACGGATCCGGAACTTATGAATTTGCTGGCTTACGGTGTAGAAGGCGTGCATTATGTAAAGATGGCAGACGGACATATTACATTTCCGGAAGGGAAAAATACAAATCCGTTTATCGGAGAAGCATGGAGATTCCCAAATCAGTTTATTACTTATGTCTGGGAAGGGAACGATCTGGATTTCTGGGATAATATGAAAAAATACAATGAAGAATCCATTCATGGGAATGATTATGGATTTTATTTTGACATTATGCCGGTTTATGATGAATACATGGAAATTGTTGAAATCTACAGTAAATACCGGGTGATCCTGGAAAATGGAATGGTAGATCCGCAGGAAGGACTGGAAGCGATGAATCAGGAGCTGGATGCCTGTCATATCGATGAGGTCATCGCAGAAAAACAACGCCAGTTTGATCGATGGAAGGGAAAATAAAGATCGTTATAATTTTGCAGATAAGTACAAAAAATACAGCATGGGTGTTATAAAAAGTCGACGGATACTTTGATATAATTCAGATATCAGAAAACGAAGGAGGAACCCCATGAGAAGAGAAAAAATGAAACCAGCAGCAGCACTTGTGCTTTCAGCAGCTATGATTTTATCCTGTGTATCGCCGGCAACGTTAAAAGCAGCCAGCACAGATCCGACATCAAGCACAGAGCGTGAAGCAAGGAATGCAGCAGTAGCAGAAGATGCAGCTACGCAGGGTATGGTACTTTTAGACAATGCAAAAGATGTACTGCCAATCGCAAAGACAGGAAAAATAGCACTTTATGGAACAGGTGTCTATAACACTGTTAAAGGCGGAACCGGATCAGGAGATGTTTATCTGAAAAGCGGTTCAGACTGGTCTGTTCTGACCGCATTTAACAAGGCAGGTTATGAGGTTGTAAATCAGAATTTTCTTGCAGAAAGAAAGGCATATGCAGCTGCGAATGGCGGTCAGGAAGATATTTATGATGTCGCAGAAGTGAATATAGCGGCAGCACAGTCCGATACGGCAGTTTTTGTGATTTCAAGAACTTCAGCAGAAAATGCAGACCGCAAAGCAGAAAAAGGGGATTATTATCTGAGTGATTCTGAGGCCAAAAATCTTGCGATCGTAGCTTCTGCATATCAGAAAGTAGTCGTTGTTATGAACGTGGGTGGTGTAATTGACACAAACTTTTACCATGGAAAAGCAGGGCGTACAGCAGCAGACAACTTAAACAGAAATAAAATTGAAGGACTGGATGCATTGCTTCTGATGTCTCAGGCCGGTCAGGAAGGTGGAAATGCACTTGTTAAAGTTTTGAACGGAACTGCAAACCCATCCGGTAAACTGACCGATACCTGGGCAGTTGAGTATACCGATTATGCTTCTTCTCCATATTTTGCACTGCATAATGGAGTGGATGAAAACGGCAATCTGGTCACCACCGGTGGTGACAATAAAGAAGAATATTATACAGATGATATTTTTGTCGGATATCGCTATTTTGATACATTTGGCATTGATGTAGCCTATCCGTTTGGATATGGTGAGTCGTATACGGATTTTGACATTCATGTAAAGAGTGTAACAGCAGATGCAGAAAATATAACGGTAACAGCAGATGTGAAAAATACGGGAAATATAGATGGACGTGAAGTAGTAGAAGTTTATTTCTCTGCTCCGGAAGGATCTCTTGACAAGGCATATCAGGAACTGGCTGCTTATAAAAAAGTCGAAGTAGCAAAAGGAGCTGCAAAAACTGTTACCATGTCTTTTGCAACAGAAGATATGGCAAGTTATGATGAAAGCAGACAGTGCTATGTACTGGAAGATGGAAAGTATGTGATTCGTATAGGAAACAGTTCCAGAAATACAGTAGAAGCTGCAACGATCAGTCTGGATCAGGATGTGATAACAGAAAAAACAGAAAATCAGCTTGGGGCAACAAAAGAACAACTGAAAAAAGGCACTTATGAAGAGGGTAGTGTTCTGAATGGGCTGAAGGTTGAAAAAGATGCAAATGGAAATGATGTGTACACACCAAATTATGGAAATAAAAAAGTCGAAGGTTTTCTGGATGCATCCACAGAAGGATATGGAAAAGGCATTACAGCTACATCAGAAGGATTAAGCAGTATTAAAACAGAAACGTCTTTAAAGGCAGCTGACTTTGCAGAGCCAAAGACACATACCTACAGCAACGGTGATGTTACCACATACTATACAAATCAGAATGTAACAGAAAATGCGGAAAAAACATCGCTTGCCTATGCGAAAGAAAAAGCATCCAAAGCCGGAGCAGATCTGGAAAAAGGCGATGTGACGATCAAAACCGCAAGAGGAACGGAAACGATAAAAAATGTAGATATCGATGAAAATGGAAATAAAGTGGATCTGACAGATGCAACTTTAATGGATGTTGCAGTCGGCAATATCACAGCGGAGCAGCTGGTTGCTTCCATGACACCGCTGGAGCTTTCAGACCTGGTAACAGGCGGTTCTTATAGCAAAGGTGTTGATTATACAAAAGATGTGGCATCTACGATTGGAAATGGGAAGGTTCTTACAGCGAAAAATTCGATCCATGTATCAGGAACCTCTTCCGAGACGACATCAAACCTGTTCCGAAGCAGACTGATTCCGAATATTTCTTTTAACGATGGCCCGGCAGGGCTTCGTCTTCCGACGGAATCTTACAGTGCAAGTGCAAATGTTGGCAAAATCGTACCCGTGACCAAAGATGATGTTTTCGATCCAAATGAAACTTATTTCAGCTATCATGCAATGGGGGACTACTATTCTATAAATGCACTGCCAATTTCAACAGATTTTACGGAAGAATTCAACGGAAAATATAAAGTTGCAGATGGTGAGACGGCAATCAAATATTATCAGTATTGTACAGCAATCCCGGTTGGTACAATGATTGCCCAGACCTGGGATACAGATCTGGTAGAAAAAGTCGGACATGCAGTCGGAACGGAAATGGTGGAGTATGGTGTAACATCCTGGCTTGCACCAGGCATGAATATTCACAGAAATCCACTCTGCGGACGTAACTTTGAATATTATTCAGAAGATCCGCTGTTATCCGGAACAACAGCAGCAGCTGAGACAAAAGGTGTTCAGACTTATGAAGACGGAACAAAGACAGGTGTAGGTGTCACCTTAAAACATTTTGCATTTAATAATCAGGAATCTGAGCGTTTTAACAACAACTCTGTTATGTCTGAGAGAGCAGCCAGAGAAATCTATCTGAAAGGATTTCAGATTGCAGTAGAGAAAGCACAGCCGGATTATATTATGTCTTCTTACAACAGCATCAATGGCGTTCAGACATTCCTGCATTATGGACTTCTGACGGAAATTCTTCGAAACGAATGGGGATTCAGAGGTTTTGTAATGACAGACTGGAATCCAATGGATAACTTTACCGGAAGACGCGGCCTGAAATATGGCAAGATGGTGGATACCTTTAAAAAGGTTGCAGAACCAAAAGGAAAACTGGATTACACCGATTTTGATGTGTGTGCAAGAGCACAGTTGATGTATGCAGGAAATGATTCAGAAATGCCGGGTGCTGCGAATTATGGTGTGACAAGTCCGAATACCGAGCTGGTTTATAAAGGCTTAAATGCCAATATTGTTGATGAGAATGGAAATGCTCTGATGCGTCTTGGTGATCTTCAGAGAAGTGCGATCAATATGCTGAATGTGATTCTTCAGACAAAGATTTTCCAGACAGATTTCTATGAAAAAGCAGGTTCTTATTATGAGCTGGAGAAACTGAACAAAGATTACGAAGCACTGAAAAAAGAACTGGAACAGGCAAAAGCAGATGCCAAGGATAAAACAAAAACAGAAGAGCAGCTCAAAGATATCAAAGCTCAGCTGGAAAAAGCACAGGCAGATGCGAAAGATAAAGCAGCAGCAGAAACAAAACTGAAAGCACTGGAAACACAGATGGAAACACTGAAATTTCAGTCTGTAAAAGTGAAACTGAAGTCAGTAAAGAGCAATGCAAAGAAAACAGCGAAAGTAACAGTTCGAAAAGTTGACGGTGCTGAAAAATATCAGATCACTTATTCAACAAAGGCAAACTTCAAGAAGGCAAAAACAGTAACGGTGAAAAAAGCAAGTGCATCAGTCAAAAAATTTAAGAGTAAAAAGACTTACTATGTAAAAGTAAGAGCACTTAAGACGATTGCAGGAAAAACAGTTAAAACCGGTTACAGCAATGTAAAAAAAGTAAAAGTCAAATAAATACAAAACCATAAACTTTCCTACGTGGATTTTCAGGAAATCAGGCCGCACCTCACGGAAAAATCCGTGAGGTGCGGTCTTTGCCGTGTTATAATGATACCAGAAGATATGACTCTGGAACAGTAATATTGCGGTGTCAGAACGGATAGTAAAATGAGCGTGCTCCTCACCCACTGCTTATTACTTTTCGCAATTGAAGCAGGGGACTTACTTGATTTGATTAAATAAAAATTTACAACCACCCATCCAGTGTGATAAAATGTGAAAGAATTATGATAAAAAATGTCGAAAACAGGAAAATTTCAATGAATCATAGAAGAGAGGAAGTACAAATGATCACTGTAAAAACTTATCGAGGACATATTCGCAACTGGAAGGAACTCTGTGCAGAGCTGGAGATTGATCCGGCACTGCCAAGAGAAGAAAAAGAGCAGGAAATTCTGGTAAAAGCATACCAGAAATGGGGAGGCGAGATGGCAGACCATATCTATGGTATGTTTGCTTTTGCCCTGTGGGATGAAGAGGAGAAAAAGCTGTTCTGCTTAAGAGATCAGTTTGGAACAAAACCGTTCTATTATTACCAGACAGAAGACGGTGAACTTCTGTACGGCACCATGATCCGTGACATCATCGGACAGCCGGGATTTAAAAAAGAGCTGAATGAAGAGATGCTCCAGATCTATATGAGCCTGACCTATGGTGCCGGTGAGGATACCTTTTTCAAAGGTCTGAAAAAGCTTCTGCCGGGACGTTATCTGATCTGGAAGGATGGAAAAGTGGAAATTCACAGATACTGGACTCCAAAGTTTCAGCCGGACGAGAGCAAATCTCTGGAAGACTGGGCAGATGAGATCCATTCTACGCTGAAATCCATCATGCCGGAAGTAAAGACAGAGGACGAAACCGTAGAATCTTTCCTGTCAAGTGGGGTGGATTCTTCCTATGTACTGGCAATGTCAGATGCAAAGATGTCCGATTCCTGCGGTTATGATGAAGAACGATTTGATGAGTCACGTCTTGCAAAAAAGACAGCGGAACTTCTCGGAAGAGAACATTCTGTCTGCAAGATCACACCACAGCAGTATTTTGATATCGTACCATATGTTATGTACAATATGGAACAGCCGCTTGGAGATGCATCTGCGATCGTATTTACCATTGCCTGCAATGCAACCGCAGAACACACGAAGATTTGCTATTCCGGAGAAGGTGCGGATGAATTCTTCGGTGGTTACAATATGTACCGCAATGCAGAACGTTACGGTGAAAATCTGAAGACATTTTATGTCGGCAATACAAACATCATGAAGGAAGATGAAAAGAAGAAAATCCTCAAACACTACAATCCGGAAGTTCTTCCGATCAATCTTACGCATGAAATCTACAAAGAGACGGAAGGTCTTGATCCGCTTACAAAAATGTCCGATGTTGATATTCAGATCTGGCTGGAAGGCGATATCTATCTGAATGTAGATAAGATGAGTACCGCAGCAGGGCTGGAAATCCGTATGCCGCTTACAGACCGCCGGATCTTTGATATTGCATCAAGAATGCCGTCCCGTTTTAAAGTCAACGAAGAGCAGAACAAAGTGGCATTCCGTACCGCAGCAGCAAAAGTACTCCCGGAAGAGATCGCATTCCGTAAGAAACTGGGATTCATTGTGCCGATTCGTATCTGGATGGCCGATGCAAGATACAATCAGGATGTACAGCGTCTGTTCCACAGTGAGATCGCAGAGAAATTCTTTGATGTAGATGCGATCAACGAGATTTTCGATGACTATGTAGGAGGCAATTCCGATAACTGGAGAAAAGTATGGACGATTTATACCTTCCTTGTGTGGTATGAAGAATATTTTGTAAAAAGATAATCCTTAAATAACATTTTTCCCCCTGTCTTCTGGTAAAAGCAGAAATGATAAGCTGGTTTTATCAGAAAAAGAAAGACCTGTATTAAATGGAAAAACTCCATGAAATACAGGTCTTTTGACTCTGGCATCCTATTGTGTTTTCAGGATTTTGTTTTTTACATTCTTTTACTTCATAGAAGCTACTTTATCGAACTCATCCTGAACTTCTCTGGAAGGAGCCGGTGTCAGGAGACTTACGATTACGTTTACTGCAAGACCAAGAAGGAATGCAGGAAGCAGTTCGTAAATACCAAGTGCACCGCCCATCGGACGGATCAGAAATTTCCATACAAATACCATAACGCCGCCGCTGACCATTCCGCAGAGAGCACCCTGGAATGTGGAGCGTTTCCAGAACAGTGCCAGCAGAACAAGCGGTCCAAAGGAAGCACCAAAGCCTGCCCATGCAAAGGATACGATCTGGAAAACAGAACTGTCCGGGTTACGTGCGATAAATACACCGATCAGTGCGATAACAAGAACGGTGATACGTGCGATCAGCATACCGGTCTTTTCGCTCATGTCTTTCATAAATACTTCTTTCAGAATGTTCTGAGAAGCACTGGAAGAAGCAGCGAGTAGCTGAGAGTCCGCAGTTGACATGGTAGCTGCCAGGATACCGGCGAGGATCAGTCCGGCAATGATCGTTGCCAGAACACCATGTTTGGAGATCAGATCTGCAACAACCAGAATGATGGTTTCCGGATCTTTTAAAGTCGGCAGGACACCGGCTTTTGTCATAGCATTTCCAATCACACCGATAAATACGGAAACAGCCATGGAGATCACAACCCAGACGGTTGCAACTCTTCTGGAGAGTTTCAGTTTGTTTGCATCACCGATCGCCATAAAACGAAGCAGTACGTGAGGCATACCGAAATATCCAAGTCCCCATGCCAGTGTAGAGAAAATCTGCAGCAGACTGTAAGGAGAAGCTGTTCCGGTAGCGACATCGTGCGTGTGCGTCAGGCTGAAGTATCCGGCCATGGATTTTGCATTGTCCATAACGGCACTGAAACTGCCGACTTTGCTGATACCAAAACCAAATACAACAACGATCGCGATCGTCATAACAATACTCTGGACAAAGTCTGTCGTACTTGCTGCGAGGAATCCGCCCAGTGTGGTGTAAGCTACGATAACGATCGCACTGATCAGCATTGCCGGCAGATAATCCATTCCGAACAGGTTTGCAAACAGCTTGCCGCAGGCTGCAAATCCGGAAGCCGTATAAGGTACAAAGAAAATGATGATCAGCAGTGCTGCGATTACGGAAAGAATACGTTTGTTATCTCTGTAACGGTTGGAAAAGAACAGAGGCAGTGTCGTAGAGTTTCCGCAGACATGCGTATAATTACGGAGTCTCTTGGCAACAACAAGCCAGTTTACATAAGTTCCGATTGCCAGTCCGATTGCAGTCCACGCTGCATCAGCCGTACCGGACAGGTAAGCAACGCCAGGCAGTCCCATCAGCAGCCAGCTGCTCATGTCAGAGGCCTCGGCACTCATAGCGGTGACGAGCGGTCCCAGTGTACGTCCGCCGAGATAGAAGTCATCTGTGGTCTGATTCTGTTTTGCCAGAACCGCACCGATACCTACCATCGCAGCCAGGTAGACCAGGATTGTGATCAACATTAGAATCTGTGTTACATCCATTTTAAATCCTCCCTAAGTTTCTGCAGTTTGATGTTGTCATTCACATATGCGGAAAATGAAACATCCGGTTTATGATTAACGTTCCGTACGGAAGAGCAGTCGAAGCAGTCTTTGTACGGATTGTTTGTCAGTTGAGACTTTAACACAGTGCAGTGTCAGCGACTCAAAATGACACTATAAACCAAATATTAACATAATTTAGGCGAGGCTACAATAATAAAATACTAAAAACCTGTTATAAAAAGCCCGATATTTAAAAAAGTTACGGTCAGAGCGGTAATCCACAGAACGATATTCAGGCGTCTACTGTTTGCATATCTGCCCATTACCCTTTTAGAAGAAGTCAGACAGATCTGTGTGAAGATCGTAATCGGGAGTTGAACGGCAAGTAGCATCTGTGAATAGATGAGTCCCTGGAACGGCGAAGAAATAAACAAAATGATCACGGCAGCCGGAACCATTGTCACCAGAATCCCCAGTTTTGTTTCTTTACCGGAAGTATCATAAGGCTTGTTAAAAATACCGGAAAAAATCGTACCGCCTGCCATTCCGGCTGTGATGCTTGAAGAAATCCCGGAGAGCAGCAGAGCGACTGCAAAGACCAGTGATGCCATATTCCCAAGCAGAGGAGCGAGCATAGAACCGGTGACTGCAAGATCGTCAACAGTCGTTCCATTTCCATTCTGATAAAAACTTGCTGCCGCCATCAGGATCATGGCACTATTGATCGCCCAGCCAATGATCATGGAAAACAGCGTGTCACGGAATTCATATTTCAGCTGCTTTTGAATTACAGCATCATCCGCAAGAGACCACTGGCGGCTCTGAATGATTTCAGAATGCAGAAACAGATTGTGCGGCATCACAACCGCACCGAGCACACTCATGATGACCGGCATGGAGTGAGCAGGAAACGAAGGCTTTATCCAGCCGATGGCAGCCTGTTTCCAGTCGATTCCTGCGATGCAGATCTCAAATAAAAATGAAAATCCGATCAGCGAGACAAAAAGAATGATCAATTTTTCAATCCGCCGGTAGGCATTGGTAAACGTACAGAACAAAACGATCACGAGAATCAGCAGACTGCCTGGTTTGATCGGGATTGAAAAAAGCATCTGCAGAGCGATTGCACCGCCCAGGATTTCCGCCATAGCTGTGGCAATCGAAGCAAGCATTGCCGTAGACAGAATGATGTTCTTGAGAATTCGGTTGATGTATGTGCTGGCAGCCTCCGAAAGACAAAGTCCGGTAACAATGCCGAGATGGGCGGCATTATGTTGCAGAAGGATCAGCATGATCGTGGAGAGCGTGACCATCCACAGAAGCTGATAGCCATACCCGGAACCGGCGGCAATGTTCGAAGCCCAGTTCCCGGGATCGATAAAACCGACCGTGACCAGAAGTCCCGGACCAATGTACTTAAGAAAATTTAGTGGCTGCTTTTTGTGTTTCTGTATCATAAAATACTTCCCCTTTTCCACTTCTTTAAAAGAATATGCCCATTTTTGCAGAACAGTGAGCAGATTCCCTCAGAATCTTGTTGCAGGTATCATATAGCAGTACCTGTAGTTTTATGAAGTTAGTTATAACTAACTCTGTGCATTTATTATATGCAGAGAAACGGAAGCTTGTCAAAAGAATATTCGCTTGTTGCGAAAAATAGACGAAAACCGTATAATTATCAGGTAGATAATTTAAATGAAATTTTCCGGACGGAGCCTTAAATGTTATGAGCAAGTAGCAAAGCGGATTGCGAATATCCGCTTGACAATATATAGAATGAAAAGGAAGGAAAGCAAAAAATATGGTTACAGGGGAATTAAAAAATAAAGTAGACGGTTTATGGGAAATTTTCTGGACAGGCGGACTGACAAATCCGCTCGATGTGATCGAACAGATGACCTATCTTATGTTTATCCGCGATCTGGATGATTCGGATAACGTACATATGAAAGAAAGCATTATGCTTGGTCTGCCATATAAAAGCATATTTGAAGAAAACGTAACAATCGGAGACAGAAAAGTTCCGGGGAATCAGCTCAAGTGGAGTGTATTTCACGATTTTCCGGCTCAGAAAATGTATGCAAATATGCAGGAAAATGTGTTCCCGTTTATCAAAAATCTTCATGGAGATAAAGAGAGTGCCTATGCAAAATATATGGGAGATGCGATCTTTAAAGTGCCGACACCGGTCATGCTGGATAAGATCGTGACTGCCATGGATGAAATCTACGAAAAAATGGAGCAGTTAAGAAGTGAAGATGTCCGGGGAGATATTTACGAGTATCTGCTTTCAAAACTGGCAACTGCCGGTGTAAACGGACAGTTCCGTACACCGCGTCATATCATAAAAATGATGGTAGAAATGATGGATCCAAAAGCCGATGACCTGATCTGCGACCCGGCCTGCGGTACCTCTGGATTTCTGGTAGAGTCCAGTGAATATCTGCGAAAAAAGAAAAAAGCAGAAGTTCTGTTTAATGCAAAAAACAAGGAACACTATATGAATCATATGTTCCACGGCTACGATATGGACAGAACGATGCTGCGTATCGGAGCAATGAACATGATGACACACGGTGTCAGCAATCCGAATATCGAATATCGAGACAGTCTTTCCGACCAGAACGAAGATAAAGAAAAATACAGCCTGATCCTGGCAAATCCACCATTCAAAGGAAGCCTGGATTATGATATTGTATCGGCAGATCTTCTGAAAGTCTGCAAAACCAAAAAGACAGAACTTCTTTTCCTGACACTGTTTGTAAGAATGTTGAAAACAGGCGGAAGATGTGCCTGCATCGTACCGGATGGCGTACTTTTCGGTTCGTCCAAAGCCCATAAAGATATCCGGAAAGCAATCGTGGAAGAACAGCGACTGGAAGCAGTGATTTCCATGCCGTCCGGTGTGTTCAAACCATATGCCGGAGTTTCTACAGCGATCCTGATCTTTACGAAAACCGGGCATGGCGGAACAGACAAAGTGTGGTTCTATGATATGAAAGCAGATGGACGCAGCCTGGATGACAAACGTTCCGAAGTCAAAGAAAACGATATCCCGGATATCATCGCAAGATTTAAAAATCTGGAAGCAGAAAATGACCGTAAACGAACTGACCAGTCATTTTTTGTAGAAAAACAGGAAATCGTAGACAATGCCTATGACCTTTCCATCAACAAGTACAAAGAAATAGAATACATTCCGGTAGAATATCCGCCAACATCTGAGATTATGGCAAATTTACGGGCACTGGAAAAAGAAGTACAGGAGAGCATGGCAGAACTTGAAAAAATGTTAGGAGATGAGATGGCATGAAAATAGAACATATCGCAATGTATGTAAAAGATCTCGAAAAAACAAAAACATTTTTTGAAACCTATCTGAATGCCAGAGCAAACGCTGGTTATCACAATCCGAAAACAGACTTTCGCTCTTACTTCCTTTCCTTTGACGATGGGGCAAGACTGGAAATTATGAATAAGCCGCAGATGCAGGATTCTTCGAAAGCCCTGACACAGACCGGATATATTCACATTGCATTCAGCGTCGGAAGCAAAGAAAAAGTAGATGAGTTGACAGCAAAATTAAAAGAAGATGGCTATGAAATCATCAGCGGTCCACGGATAACCGGAGACGGATATTACGAGAGCTGCGTAGTGGGAATCGAAGGCAACCAGATCGAGATTACCGTGTAGCAAAGTGATTTTCACGCTCCACACAGCTAAAATATAGAATATCAACAGAGCAAATCCCACGAGTGTAAAATTAACTTTGTGGGTTTTGCTCAATCCATTTTTGAATGGTTTTTGAATCAATTTTTAAAGCAGTAGCAATTTGCTCAACAGACAAGCCAAGATCAACTAAGGAAAGGGCATCTTCCCTTTTAATATTTTCGGTAGCTGTTTTGATACCATCAGCTACCCCAGCCTCATATTCCGCCTTACGGAGTTTACGTTCTTCCAGTTCTTTGTCGTATTCGAATATACTCATGGAGATCACCTCTGCTTTGTTTGCACGAAGAAAGTCGGAAAGAATGTTGTCATGTATACATTCATTGACAGCCAGTTCAACCGCTTCGTTTAATTCAAAATCTTTCGTGTATTTGCGTACAAGATTTAGTAACTGTTCAATACTTTCACAGTTACAATGCAAAAATCCATCCGAAATTGCTTCGCAATGGGATTTTTGCACACCTGAATCATGTTCTTACGGTCTCAGCAGCAAGTGCTTCGACCTGTGCTGAATGGTTATGTATATTTTTTTAAATCTGTGCATATTCCTTTAAAGTTTGGCATTGTTCCATCAGTTCTTTATTATGTCCCTCATTGATATTCAGTGTCAGAACTTCCAGTTCCAGCTTTGGATCACCGGATTGGTTTTCGAAAGCTTCGGATAAATGGTTTACCCAGTAGTCCTTTTTCTTTTCCAGACCATTGTAAAATACAATAAATTGCGGTGCCGGTATTTTCTGTAATACAGAAGAATAGAGAGATTTGTGATCTACTAATTTCTGGTATTCACTGGAAATATAGAATAAATCACGCAGCGGCATATTTGGATTGTAAGTAGACTGATGTTCATATAGAAATAAATCAGTATCAACGATAAAAGCCAGGTCATTTTTTATACCCATATAAATGGCATTTTCCAGTGTTACAATCTCAAGTTTATCCGGATCATCATAATGCGAACCGCTGATTGCGTTATAAAGAGACAATAAATTTTTTCTGTCAGAGAACAGCATACGGAATACAGTGTCTTTGTACATCCGGTTTGCTTTCAGCATTTCATTTTGCACCATAGAAGTAGCTCCTTTGGCAGGAGTATACAAAAGTGTGGTGGATATGCAGTCTGCTAATCGCTCAACATTTGAAACTCCTGCTTTTTTATTAATTTGAAAGAAAAGCATGAATTTTCGAAATGTGAAATAGATTAATAGACGGCATGATGCCAAGAACGTTAAGAAAATATGCTTTGCTATCATACTAACATATAACTCTTTTTGAATCAATAGAAAATGAAAAATATTAAAAAGACAACATAAATAATAAGAAACTGCAACAAATCAAAGGAAACGGCTTGCACAAGAAACTGAAAAATGTTATTCTGAGAGAAATATGTACATGGAAACAAGAAACAGTAAAATAGAGATACCTTTGTTTAAGGTAAAAGACGAGAAAATTCATATTTGCAGTGCAGATGAAACTGCAAGGTAAATGTGGGGTTATGGGGATGATTATAGATGGAAAAATTATGGAAATATAAAAAAATTGGAGAAGTATGTATTGTTGAACGTGGTGCTTCACCACGACCAATTGATAAGTATATTACGGATAATGAAAGTGGAATTAATTGGATAAAGATAGGTGATACTTCAGATTCCATGTATATAACTGAGACTGCTCAAAAAATTATTGTAGAAGGTATGAAGAAATCGAGATATGTAAAGCCGGGAGATTTTTTATTATCTAATTCTATGAGCTTTGGGCGACCATATATACTGAAAATAGATGGATGCATCCATGATGGTTGGCTTGTGTTAAGAGATGAAAATGCATTATTTGATAAGCGTTTTTTGTATTATTATTTAAGTTCGAAAACTACCTATAAAAAATTAAAGTCTATGGCCGTTGGTGGAGTGGTGAACAATTTGAATAGTGAAATGGTGCGAAATGTGATCGTGCCAGTTCCTGATAAAGAAGAGCAGTCTGAAATAGCGGATTTGTTTGATAAAATTAAAAAGATTTTAGATGACAGAAAACAGGAATTAGAACAATTAGACACTCTTGTCAAATCCCGATTTGTCGAACTATTTGGAGATCCAGTAATCAATAGCCGGGGGTGGAAGAAAGCATTAATCGGTGATGATTGTTTTGTTACTAAGTTAGCAGGATTTGAATACACTCAGTATATTAATTATGAAGACTCTGGTGATGTAGTTATGGTTAAGGCTCAGAATGTAAAGAATGGTAAGCTGAATCGTAAGGAACTTTCTTTTATTTCAAATGAAGTTTCTGACTCATTACCAAGATCTCAGCTTGCACCAGGAGATGTTGTAATGACTTATGTCGGAGCAAATATTGGTGATGTTGCAATTATAGATAATGAGTACAAATATCATTTAGCTCCTAATGTTGCCAAGATACGTCCTGATTCGGAAAGATATAATTCAATATATTTCATGTATATGTTAATGTTGTTAAATGCATACATTGTAAAAAATTCAGCAGATACAGCAAAGGCTGCTTTAGGAATGGAGAGAATAAGAAAATTGAATGTATTTGTACCCCCAATGGAACTTCAAAACCAATTCGCAGACTTTGTTACATCCATTGACAAATCAAAATCTAAGATTCAAAAATCCTTAGAAGAGACGCAGTTATTATTTGACAGTCTGATGCAGAAGTATTTTGGATGAAAAGGGTGATGAAATGGCAAAAATGACAGTATATCATGGTGGATATATGGCGGTGGAACATCCGGAAATCCGAAAGGGACGCAATACAAAGGATTTCGGAACAGGTTTTTATTGCACAATTATTAAAGAACAGGCTCAGAGATGGGCAAAACGTTATGATACCAAGATCGTTTCCATCTACGATGTGCGTTTAGATTCTTCGTTAAAAATCAAAGATTTCCGGGAAATGACAGATGAATGGTTGGATTTCATTATTAATTGTCGGGCAGGAAAAACACATGACTATGATATTGTAATCGGAGCGATGGCAGATGATCAGATTTACAACTATGTTTCTGATTATATGGATGGTTCGATCACGAGAGAGCAGTTCTGGGTGCTGGCAAAGTTCAAATATCCGACACATCAGATAAATTTTTGCTCAAAAGAAGCACTGAAATGTCTGGAATACAGGGGATTTGAGGTGGTTAAATAATGGAAAATGGAAGAGAATCCAGAAAGGATAATGATTTATTTTTTACCTGTGCGTTGATTGATTATATTGCAAGAAAAACGAAAAATACCAGGTCAGATGTTGTTAATGCATTAGGAAAAAAGCGTCTGGAAAAGATTTATGATCTGGCGGATATTTACCATAGTGATAATATTGACCGGGTAAGCGAAGATTTTATCGAAGAAGCCCAAATTAAACAAGGAAATTTTGATAATGTTGGAGAATGTCAGTATGCAATTCCTACACACTGGGACATTGGAAAAGTCTATAAACGCCTTATTAAGCAGGTTTCAGAAAAAGAGAAAATAGAAGTAATTGACGCATTGATTAAAGTTTACAATTCTTTTCTGAGTGGAAAAATAGATGATTATAACAGCAGTGTTTATTATGAAAATCCATCATATCTTTTCGAATGTTACGAGGAAAATAAGATTCTTTAGGAAAAATCTGCTATACTTTCTGCAAAAACAGGAGTGCAGAAAAATGGAGAATCAGATTTATAATATTTTAAATGATATGGCGGAATTTTTAAATGTAATGCAGATGAAAAAGCTTCAGAAAGTACTGATTTATCACTTGAATGAGGCGAAACAGGTACAGGAAGAGATTTCAAATGAGAAATATCTGGAAATGCTTTTGACGGCAAAACAGATTGAGGGGTGTTCAGACAGGACAATTCAATATTATCGTGTAACGATTGAGCATATGTTGAAAAGAATTACGATACCACTGCGTCAGATTGCAACGGAGGATATTCGCCAATATTTGATTGATTATCAGAAAATCAACAACTGTGGAAAGGTGACAATAGACAATATTCGTCGCAATTTATCCAGTTTCTTTTCCTGGCTGGAGGAAGAGGACCATATTTTAAAAAGTCCGGTGAAACGTATCCACAAAATCAAGACGAAAACGGTAGTAAAAGAAGTCATTTCCGATGAGAGCATTGAGATTTTGCGTGATAATTGCAAGGAAAAGCGTGATCTTGCTATTATAGATCTACTTTTTTCAACCGGAATGAGAGTCGGTGAACTGGTAAATCTGGATATTGCAGATATTGATTTCAATGAAAGAGAATGTATTGTATACGGAAAAGGTGATAAAGAACGCAGGGTTTATTTTGATGCATGAGCAAAACTTCATTTACAGAATTATTTAAAATGCCGGACTGACGATAATCCGGCACTATTTGTGACGCTCAATGATCCACATAAACGCCTGAAAATCAGTGGAGTGGAAATACGATTGAGACAATTAGGGCGAGAATTAAAATTAGAGAGAATCCATCCGCATAAATTCCGTCGAACTATGGCAACACGAGCTATAGATAAAGGGATGCCGATTGAACAAGTACAGAAATTGCTGGGACATCAGCAAATCGACACCACGATGCAGTATGCAATGGTTAATCAAAGCAATGTAAAAACATCCCATAGACGCTTCATAGCCTGAGCAAATTTTACGCTGTTCATATTTGCAGTGCAGATGAAACTGCAAGGTAAATGTGGGGTTATGGGGATGATTATAGATGGAAAAATTATGGAAATATAAAAAAATTGGAGAAGTATGTATTGTTGAACGTGGTGCTTCACCACGACCAATTGATAAGTATATTACGGATAATGAAAGTGGAATTAATTGGATAAAGATAGGTGATACTTCAGATTCCATGTATATAACTGAGACTGCTCAAAAAATTATTGTAGAAGGTATGAAGAAATCGAGATATGTAAAGCCGGGAGATTTTTTATTATCTAATTCTATGAGCTTTGGGCGACCATATATACTGAAAATAGATGGATGCATCCATGATGGTTGGCTTGTGTTAAGAGATGAAAATGCATTATTTGATAAGCGTTTTTTGTATTATTATTTAAGTTCGAAAACTACCTATAAAAAATTAAAGTCTATGGCCGTTGGTGGAGTGGTGAACAATTTGAATAGTGAAATGGTGCGAAATGTGATCGTGCCAGTTCCTGATAAAGAAGAGCAGTCTGAAATAGCGGATTTGTTTGATAAAATTAAAAAGATTTTAGATGACAGAAAACAGGAATTAGAACAATTAGACACTCTTGTCAAATCCCGATTTGTGGAGATGTTTGGGGATATTATAACTGGTAAATACAATTATAAGATTAGAAAGTTAGGAGATGTGGCATTTATAGGTTCAAGTCATAGAGTATTCACAACGGAATTTGTAGAAAGTGGTATTCCATTTTATAGAGGTACGGAGATAGGTGAACTAGCAAATGGTATTGAACCGAGTGAACCATATTATATTTCGGAAGAACATTATAACAAACTTACAAAGGATAATACTAAACCAAGGATTGGTGACTTACTAATGCCTTCTATCTGTAATAAAGGTCAAATTTGGATGGTTGATACTGATAGACCATTTTATTATAAAGATGGTCGTGTTTTATGCATATCTCCTAATAGAGATATATTTAATTCAAAATATTTGGAGTATTTTATGCGAATAAAGACATTAGTGGAATATCCGAAACTCGGATCAGGGTCTACATTTGCTGAATTTAAGATTTTTTTACTGAAAGATATGGATGTTTTAGTACCACCAAGAAATGTTCAAAACCAATTCGCAGACTTTGTTGCATCCGTCGACAAATCAAAATAATACAAAGTTTGCTCATATGTTCATACGATAAAAAATGCAATATAATATGTAAATATATAAAAATTCACACAATAAAAGTAACGTTTTGCAAAATAAAGCAACAAATAGCTTGAAAGAAAAGAGAAGGATTGATATAATGCACATGGGTATTAATACCCAAGGTGCTACTTCACAATTGACGTGAATGGCGGTTTGCTTTTTACGGAGAGTTTATAGCTTCGATTACATAGATTACTTAATCAGAAAATATGTATGGAGGAACTCGCTTATGCTAACAATCGGTGACTTGATTGCAGTAATTAGTCTCTGCTTAACCAGTTTTGGTCTTGGCTATACGATTGGTGCGAATAGCAATAAGACCGAAAAAAAATAACCGCCCCAGTCTGCAAACTAAGCGGTTATTTTTAACCTAATAAACATCAGGCGAACCGTCATGGTAGCACCTTTTTGTATTTAAATATGAACTGTCTGTATCATAGCACAAAACGACTTTTGTGTCAAATTATCAGCAGAATCTTAAGCGGCTATTATAAGCGATTCATCAGATCTTTCTGATTACAACAGATGTTCCGTTTGCAATGACTCCGATTACATTATTGGAAAACATATTGTAGTCAATGTCAATGCCAATGACTGCATTTCCACCCAATGCAGCTGATTTTTTGATCAGTTTATTCATGGCAGCGTGCCTTGCCGTCTCAAGCTTTTCCTCGAACATCCCGGATTGCACGCCAAAGAAATCAGCAAATGAAGAAGTAAATTCCGAGAGAAATCCGGTGCCAAGAACTACTTCGCCGGCGACAATCCCCAGGTAAGATACGATTTCATAACCTTCAAACTGAAATCCGGTTGTTACCATGTGGTGTTTTTCGCGATAATCCAGCTCTTTTTTTTCGTTTTCCGCCCGTTGTATTTCTTCCTTTTTTGCACGACTGTACCATAATTTTTCATCATAATCCGGATTGCCATATCGATAACCTGCACGCATCGCTTCGATAATCTGAGGCAATTCTGTTGGAACGATCTGGCTTAACTCTTCATCTGATAACAGTTGAACCATTTCATTTCCACAATAATCGCAGTTTTCTGCAAGATGATTGGTTTCTCTGCAATTTCCGCAGTGTTTGCAGCATAAAATCATAAGCGTTCCTCCTAGCGTATGTATTTTCAAAGCGGTAAGCTCTTAAGTTAATATCATTGTAATAGGAAGCTGCCATTTGTACAATGTTTTTCTTTTGTGAACAGGAACCGAACCTGTTATTCTCTGGTGAAATATGTGTTTTCAAGCAGAATTTACCGGATTTGCAGGATTCCTCTCATAACTTTACAGGATTCCGCTTATAACTTTCTTGTGAGAAAAACCACTTCGTGTTAAAATATCAGAAGACATTTCACGAAAATACAACAAGAGGGGGTGGCGGCGTGACGAACTTTGATTTCCTGAAGGATATTCCGCAGTTTGCAGCGTTTGCGGATGTTGCGGTGGCAGCGGAAAAGATCCTGATGATCGACCCGGAGGCGAGCGTGATGAACTGCCGGCGGGCGATGGAATTTGCCGTCAAATGGATGTATTCGGTTGACGATATGCTGGTGATGCCATATCAGGACAAGCTGGTCAGCCTGCTGAATACGGAAGAGTTTAAAGGAATTGTGGATGCAGACATTTTGCGGAGAATGGATTTTGTTCGCAGGGTGGCAAATCAGGTGGCACATACGGGAAGAAAGCTGACGCTGGATCAGGCGAAGCTGTGCCTTGAGAATCTTTATATATTTCTGGATTTTGTAGCTTATTGTTATGCGGATGATTATCAGGAGGGGCAGTTTGATGCAGGTCTTCTGGAGCAGAATCAGGAGATTCTGGCAGCGGAGACAGCCTTTCCGGATATTGATCTGGAGGCTTTGATCGCAGAAAATAAAGCATTGAAGGCAGAACTGACTTCCAGGCGTGAGGAGCAGAAGCAGACGTATGTTCCGAAGCCGCTGGAGCTGTCGGAGTATGCAACCCGCAAACAATATATCGATACAATGCTGATTGATGCCGGATGGATGGAAGGAAAGAACTGGCTGAATGAAGTCGAAGTCTATGGCATGCCAAATAAATCAGGCAGCGGTTTTGCGGATTATGTGCTTTATGACGATGCACACCGGCCACTGGCGGTGATCGAGGCGAAAAAGACCTGTGCAGATGTGGCGAGCGGACGACAGCAGGCAGAGTTATATGCGGATTCTCTGGAGCGGCAGTATGGACGCAGACCGGTCATTTTCCTTACAAACGGATTTGAGACGAGGATTGTGGACGGACAGTATCCGGAGCGGCAGGTTTCCTGTATTTATTCCAGGAGGGATCTGGAAAAATGGTTTAATTTAAAAACCATGCGGGGCGATCTTGGCAGTGTCCGGATTGATAAAAAAATCGCCGGAAGGTATTATCAGGAAGAGGCGATCAAGGCAGTATGCGAGAGCTTTGATAAAAAGAACAGAAGAAAAGCACTGCTTGTCATGGCGACCGGATCGGGAAAGACAAGGACAGTCATTGCACTTTGCGATGTGCTTCTGCAAAATGGCTGGGTGAAAAATATTTTGTTTCTTGCAGACCGCACTTCCCTTGTCACACAGGCAAAACGAAGCTTTGTCAATATGCTGCCGGATCTTTCGGTGGCAAATCTGTGTGAGGAGAAAAGCAATCTGCATGCACACTGTATTTTTTCAACTTATCAGACGATGATCAACTGCATTGATGCCACACGGGACGAAGACGGAAAATTATTTACGAGCGGCCATTTTGACCTTGTGATCTGTGATGAGGCACATCGTTCGATCTACAATAAATACAAAGACATTTTCACATATTTTGATGCACCGCTTGTTGGTCTTACTGCGACGCCGAAAGATGAGATCGATAAAAATACCTACAGCATTTTTGAGCTGGAGAAGGGCGTACCGACTTACGGTTATGAGCTGGCACAGGCGGTAAAAGACGGTTATCTGGTGGATTTCCTTTCGGTGGAAACAAAGCTGAAATTTCTGGAAGAAGGCATTGCGTACGATGAGCTTTCGGACGAAGATAAAGAAGCATACGAGAACACCTTTGTGGATGAAAACGGACAGGTTGTGGAGCGGATCCAGTCCTCAGCACTGAATACCTGGATTTTCAATGACGATACGATCAGACAAGTGCTGGACATTCTGATGACACATGGAATCCATACAGACTACGGAGAAAAGCTCGGCAAGACAATTATTTTTGCGAAAAGTCATGCTCATGCGGAAAAAATATTTGAGGTGTTCAATAAAGAATATTCACATCTGCCGGGTTATGCAAAAGTGATCGACAATCGTATCAGCCATTCCCAGAGCCTGATCGATCAGTTTTCGGAGCCGGATAAACTGCCGCAGATCGCCATTTCCGTTGATATGCTGGATACGGGAATCGATGTGCCGGAAATTTTAAATCTGGTCTTTTTTAAAAAGGTAATGAGCAAGGCAAAATTCTGGCAGATGATCGGGCGTGGAACGAGGCTCTGTCCGGGACTTTTGGATGGTGAGGATAAGCAGAAATTCTATATTTTTGATTTTTGTGGGAATTTCGAGTTTTTCCGGATGCAGAAGGGAAAAGAGACAGCAGTCCGGCTGCCTTTGCAGAGTGCGATTTTTAACCTGAAATTTCAGATTTCGTATAAATTGCAGGATTTACAATATCAGACAGAAAGACTGATCGCCTATCGCAAAAACCTGGTTGAGAGTATGCAGGGAAAAGTACAGGAACTGAGCCGGGATAATTTTGCGGTGCGTCAGCATTTGAAATATGTGGAATATTATTCCAATCCGGAGAATTATCAGAATATCCGTTACGAGGATACGCTGACCGTTCAGGAGGAGGTTGCACCGCTGATCATGCCGGATCAGGAAGAGGCGTCCGCCGTTCGTTTTGACGCACTGCTCTATGGGATTGAGCTTGCTTATCTGATGGGAAATAAATATGGAAAAGCGAGAAAGGATCTTCTGAAAAAGGTGCGTGCGGTGGCAGGTGTTGCCAATATTCCGCAGATCAAAGCACAGGAAAAACTGCTGAATCAGATCCTGCACACGGATTATCTGGAGACGGCCGGTGTGGATGAATTTGAACATATCCGTGAAAATCTGCGGGAACTGATCAAATATATCAAAGAAAAAGAAGGAAAGCGGTATGATACCGATTTTGCGGATGAACTTCTGGCGATGGAATGGAAAGAGTCGGAGCTGGAAAATGATGACCTGAAAAATTATAAAGCGAAAGCAGAATATTATGTCCGCAGGCATCAGGATAATGAGGCGATTGCCAGGCTGAAGAATAATCAGCCGCTGACAGCGGCGGATGTACAGCTTCTGGAAGAGATCCTCTGGGGAGAACTGGGGACAAAAGAAGAGTATGAGACGGAGTACGGACAGAAGCCGCTCGGAGAATTTGTCCGTGAAATTGTCGGCTTGGATATGAACGCTGCAAAAGAAGCATTTTCAGAATATCTGGATGAAAACAGCCTGGACAGCAGGCAGATTTATTTCGTAAATCAGATCGTGGAATACATTGTGCAAAATGGCATGATGAAAGATCTGTCAGTGCTTCAGGAGGCACCATTTACGGATCAGGGAAGTGTCGTGGACATTTTTACGGATCTGAACGTATGGATGGGGATCCGGAAAGTGATCGACCAGATCAATGCAAATGCCGCAGCAGCTTAGGAGATAAATAAACTATGAATTTTTTTGATTACATAAAGAACGAGTCGTTTTTTAAACCGCTTACGTTCAAGTACCGCAGGATTTATTATGACTGTATCCGGATTTTGATCGACCGTTCGAAGGAACTTCCGGTTCTCTACGAGTCGGATGCAAAGGACAGTATCACGCTGTATCTGAAAAACGAAGAGATTCAGCGACTGATCGAAGAAGCGGATGATGAGAATGAGGCGGTGCAGCTTCAGGCGGCTGAGATTCTGGCCATTTTCCGTGAATGTGGATGGATCAAGCCACGGCAGATCGGACGCAGCGGAGAATATGTTGTAAATCTTTCGACGGATTGCCGAAGAGTGATTGATTTTCTGGATAAACTGACTGAAAAGAAAAATGAAGGTACGATGTCAAACCGCATTCTCTCAATGTATGAGATCATGAAATCCGCATCGGAAGAAGGCTCGGTGCGAAAAGAACGTCCGTACTCAAACATTCTGGTGCCGATGATGGAAAATGAAACCGAGCTTCGCAATGAGCTGGCTGATTTAAAAGACAGTATATCGGATATCATGAAAACAGTCATCGAATTTCAGGATATGAACAGTTTCGGGCAGTTCATTATGAAAAATGAAATGTTGGACCGATTCTTCAGTGAATATTTCTTCGTAAAAAACAACGGACTGATCCCGACCCAGCTTTCTTTCATCCGTGACCGGATCGAGGATCTGCGTTATGGGGATATGTATGAGAAAATGGTCGAAGAATGTGGAAAACGTCTGCGTTGCCCGAAAGAGCAGGCAATTTCCCGTGTGGACCGTTACATGGCGGAACTCCAGTATTTCCTGAGTGTGGAATACGAAGAAAATATGGAACTGATTGATACTCGCATCAACAGTTATTATAATCTGGCAAATACAAGAATCATGCAGATGGCGAGCAGCCGTGTCAGACTGGAGAATCTTCTCGGCGATTTCCTGGACCGTGTTTCCAGGATTTCAAAAGAAGAGCAGGATGCGGCGATGGAAAAAGTGGAGAAATGCACTCGTGTTATCAACCAGAAATACGTTGGTTACAAATCATTCGAGCAGAATCGGCGTATCCGCAACGAAGGTCAGAATATCGCATTAAATACCAATGCGATGTCGGAAGAAGAGATGCAGAAACGGACGGAGAATCTGTTCCGCAGTGCACCGAACCGATATGCTCCGGCCCGTGTCGGAGCATATCTGGATGAGGCACTTGGATTGGATGTGAGCATGGAGCTGAAAGAAAAGGGTGTGCAGACAAAAGAAGAGGCACTGATGATCGCAGCGGCGATGCTTTATGCGAAAAATGCAGAATTTCCATACGAAGTCCGCATCAAGGACGAAAAAGTGAGCACAAAGATTGCCGATATCAGCAATGTGGTGATCTCGAGAAAATAAAGATGTCAGAATTGTGGATCACAGGGTACGAAAATATTTACAGGGCATTTTTTTGAACGCAGAGAAGCGGATTGTGAATGTCCGCTTTACAAATACAATGAGGTAAATTTATATGCAGGATTTAAGTTTTATAAGCAATATGAGCGACGAGGATGCGTATCTGTTCAAACGCTGTGTGCGGCGGCTTCTGGATACGACATTTCTTGTAAAAGACAAAGAAGAAAAGCTCTATCAGTTTGTGGCCTCCGAATCTAACCGCTACGACATGAACCAGTATCTGGCAGTGATCGGCTACAAAGTGGTTGTGGAAGAACAGATGGGTGTGGCGATGCTGCAGCCAAATGATGATGATAAAGAAACGGTTGGGCTGAAACGATTGAACCTTTATCATTTTGACCAGAGGCACATGAAGCTGCTGCTGGTGCTGTGGCTTTTATTTCTGGAGCGGATGGGTTATGAAGAGGCAGTCTATGTGACGGTCGGTGAGATTATCGACAAATGCAGGCTTTATGATATTGAGCTGACGCCGGTCGAGTTTAAAAAGGCATATGCGACCTTCCGCAGGTTCTGCCTGATCGATTACAGTGACGATATCACAAAAGAGGACGGGGCTGTGCGTCTCTATCCTTCTTTGCAGTTCTGTCTGGATATCGGACAGTTGAAACAGGTGATGGCAGAATTTGTGGAACAGGAAGATTTCGAGGCAGCGGACATGGCAGACCTGGAAGAGGCAGAAAGTGAGGAGAGCGATGAGTAAAATAGTTTTACGCAATGTACAGCTGATCAACTGGTATGGATTTACCAACACGGTCGTTCCGGTTGCAGAAAATCTCACCCTGATCTCCGGAGAAAATGAGTGCGGAAAATCGACGATCCTCGATGCCATCAAATATGCCTACACCGGTGATACGCAGTTTAATAAGGCGACAAGCGGATATAATACAGGCGTGGGCAAGCGAAATCTGATCTCGTATACACGCTGTCTGGTCGATGCAAGTGCCGGCGTGTATGCAAGACCGGCGGAGAAGATCCCGGTTGTGTATACCCACATCGCACTGGAATATTATGACCAGATCAACGAAAAATCCTTTGTGCTCGGCGTGATCATCGAGACAGCCGTGACGGATATCCGCGGCACGTACTGGTATGCGATGGAAGACAAACATCTGTCGGATATTTCCTATGTCTATGAAGACGGTTCTGCCTTAAAGCCGTACGATGCGTCCGGATTTCAGAAACGTTACAATGTCAAACTCCGCAAGAAACAGGATGGAGTAGCATTGTTTATGCAGATGGTCGGACTGAAGCTTCCGTATCAGGAAGTGTTTCGTTATCAGAGAAAACTTCGAAATATCATGGCATACAATCCGGCGGCAAAGATCCAGGAATTTATCCGGGAATCGGTTCTGGAAGAACACGATGTCAATTTTGAAAAATTAAAAGATGCCAAGAAAAATATTGAGCAGATCAACAGCCGTTTGGAGCTGATCGAAGAAGAGATCGGTGATCTGGATGCGATCCTGAAGGATTATGCAGAATACGATGAGCGTGTCATGCAGCTGAAAGTGGATGATATTAAATTAAAATATCGAAATATGCTTTCCTGGAAAGAAAAACGCTGCATGGCAGAAGAAATGATCCGCAAAAACAGCATTGAAGTAGAAGCACAGATCAAAACAATCAAAGAACTGAGCACGGAGATCGATGCACTTGACCGTTATTATATGGAAGCAAAAGCCGCACTGCGGGAACTGAATGTTTCCAAAGCGATCGACAATTCCAGACAGCAGATCACTGCTTTCGAGAAACAGCTGGAGAAGCGGAAAAGTGAAAGGGAAGAGCTGGAGCAGTTCCGGAAACGTCTGCTGCATGTGGCAGAAGAACTGAACAAAATGGAATGCGAGGTTTCTCATTTTGAAACGCTTGGCAAACTGACGGCAGTCGATCTTTCCAATTCGGAGAAACAGGAAGCCATCGATGCACTGAGAGCGGAAATCCGTAAAAAACGTGACAGCATTGTGCGAAACAGGGCTTATCTGGACCGTGAGCTCAAAGAAGTGCAGCTGGAACGCAGTGAACAGAGCAAGATCGTTGAAAACTGTGACCGCAACAAAGCGGATTATTCGCATGTGCAGGAACAGACGCAGCTGATCCGGGAGATCAACAAAGAACTGAAAAAACAGGGCATCGATGAAGAAGCCCGCATGGCGTGTGAATATGTATCGGAACTGAAAGATGAAGCATGGCGTGATGCGATCGAAGCTTTTCTTGGTGTGCACCGCTATGCGATCCTGGTCTCGCCGCAGGCCTTTGATGTTGCCAATCAGGTTATGGACCGCTCCGGACATCGTTATGTGGAGCTGGTCAATACAAAGCGTCTGGCTGAACGCAAGATCAAATGTGAGGAAGATTCGGTCTATCATTATCTTCAGATTCAGAATGAGACAGCAGCAAAGTATTTCCAGTTCTGGATGGGTGCGATCCATGCAGTTGAGCTGGACGAGGTTACAAAATACGATAATGCCATGTCAAAAGAAGGAAAACTCGGCAGAAATATGGCAGTTACTTACATCAACACGAAAAAGATCAAGAGCTACTGCCTTGGCGGGGCGGCGATCGAGCTGAACCGCAAAAGAGCCGCGAAAAAACTGGATCAGCTGGAAAAACGGGAAAAAGAGATTTTGAGCAGCAGACATACGATGCAGAATCAGGATGTCTTTCTGCAGAGCAGTCTGGATTATTTCAAAGATTACAATCTGGAAGCCAACAGAGAATGTGAGCATTTAAATGCAGAGCTGGAAGCAGAAAAGGTGCGTTATCGTGAACTTCTGGAAGCCCAGAAAAACAATGCAGAATTTATGGCACTTTCGCAGCGTGTGACTGATCTGGAAAAACAGCTTCGCAATAAAACACGTGAGAAAGATGAAGAGAGCAAAAAGCGTTACCGACTGGAAGCGGAAATCGAACAGAAAAAGAAAGACAGCGTGATGTATCAGGCGAAAGAAGCGGAAGAGCAGAAACATCTGGAAGAAGAACAAAAGCTCAACCGTTCCGCAGCAGAGCAGGCGATCACAGAATACGACCGCTATCTTGCAGGTGAAAATAAAAAGGGCGGCATCATGCAGCTTTCCGAGAAAGAGCAGATGGAAAAACGTGTCAGCAGTTTTGCGGCAAATATCAACGGACAGCAGCAGGCGTACAACAACCGCAAGCAGGAAGAAGAACGTCTGCCGATCGGTCTTGAGTACGAAAAAAGCTATCACCAGAGACGCGGAAAAATCTGGATCGATGACCTTCAGAATCTGCAGCAGAAATTAAAAGAGCAGACCATGCGTTATGAAAGCATTTTCAAAAGAGAATTTGTTCTGAATATTTACGAGACGGCAAGGGCTGCAAGAAAAGACATCGCACAGATCAACAAAGAGCTTCGCAAGCTGAAATTCGCGACATGCTATCAGTTTGATGTGAAATTTTTGAATGACAATTCTGACTATGCCAAAATTCTGCGTTATGCAGAGTATCTTCAGCAGACCGGAAATCTGGCGGACGGTCAGATCGCCCTTACAAAGCTGATGGGTTATGAGGATGGCGAAGTAGAGAGACGGGAGCGGGAGATCAAAGATATTATTAACCGCATCATTGAAAAAAATGATCTGGCGGAGATCCAGAAATTTGCAGATTACCGCAATTATATGAGCTACGAGATCATCATCAACAACGAAGAAGTAAAAGACGGAAAATTATCCAAACAGGTAGGATACAATTCCGGTGCCGGAACGCAGATCCCATATACGCTGATTTTGTCGGCGGCACTCTCCATGCTCTACAATGTGAGAGTCAATTCCGTAAGACTGATCTTTATTGATGAGCCGTTCGAAAAAATGAGTGACCACAATATCAAACTGATGCTTGATTTCTTCAAAAACCAGGACTTTCAGGTTATCTTCTGTGCACCGCCAAATAAACTGGAATCGATCGGAAGTGAATGCGGTGTGATCATCCCGGTTCTGAAAAATGCAAACGACGATATGTTGATCGGAAAGGTGAAATTTCATGACACAGTTAATGGAGCAAATTAAAGAAAAAGATGCACAGGCATTTACCCACAGCGGAAAGTTTCATGCGGACGATGTATTTTCGTCTGCACTTCTGCTGTCTGTCAATCCGGAGATCACGATCCACCGCGGCAGTCAGGTGCCGGAGGATTTTAAAGGGATTGTTTTTGACATCGGAAGAGGAAAATACGACCATCATCAGAGGGATAGCAGAATCCGTGAAAATGGTGTGCCGTATGCAGCTTTCGGACTTTTATGGGAAGAGTTGGGTGCTGAGATTTTAGGAGAAGAACTGGCAGAAAAATTTGACGAGGCTTTTGTGCAGCCACTGGACAACAATGACAACACCGGCGAAAAAAATGAACTTGCCACCCTGATCGGCAATTTCAATCCGCCATGGGATGCACAGGGCGGAAACGATGCGGCGTTCTTTAAGGCGGTCGGTGTGGCCGGCATGATCCTCGATAACAAACTGGAGCGTTATCGGGGCAATGAGCGTGCCGACAAACGTGTAGAAGAAATTTTAAAACAGCATCAGAAAGAGATCGCTTCCGGCAAAAAGCCGGCGGATGAAAAGCAGATTCTGGTGCTGCCGGATTATGTCCCGTGCCAGAAATATCTTTCCGAGACAGACATTGCATTCGTGATCTTTCCATCCAATCGCGGCGGCTACTGTATTCAGCCTCAGAAGCGAGAATACTCCCTGAATTATAAATGCAGTTTCCCGGAAAGCTGGCTTGGTCTTGAAAAAGAAGAATTAAAAGAAGAGAGCGGTCTTTCCGGTGCAGAATTCTGTCATAAGGGCGGATTTCTTATGACGACAAGTACGCTCGAAGATGCCATAAAGGCATGCAAGATCAGTCAGCAGCAGTTCCATGAGCAGGTTGTGATCGTAAATCTTGGCACAGATGAGGCAGCCGATGCATTGCTTTTCAAACTTCCGCAGTTTTCCGGTGCCAGAATCGTGCACATGGAGCTGCCGGATCTTCCGCCGATGGAGTGGGACGGCATTTACGGTGAATCCACACTTGAAAAGCAGGAATGGAAAGCACAGATCAAAGATCAGGTGAAAAAGATTCTGAAATCCAAACCGGAAGCAGTCTATGTACAGGGAGATCTTTTTGCGGTGTATCCGCTGATCCATGCACTTCGTAAACGCCATATGCCGGTGCTTGTGATGACAGAGATGGAAGGGGAACAGAAAATTGTGCGGATTCCGTCCGGATCATAGTGCGATTTCAGATTTTTGACCCTGGCATTTCAAAAAGTGCACAAAAAAGCAGGCCTGAAAACAGGAAAAAAGTAGAAAAATGCATTATATTCTTGCAATTTAGTCGGATTTTAGGTACAATATAGTTCTATGATGATACGGAATTGCAGAAGCTGTGGAAAAGCGGAGCAATTCATAAGGATTATTTTAGGTAAATAATGATCCGGAGATGGAAGAGGGCGGATATACGAAGGTTTTCGGATTGTTAAAAGAAAAAAGTATGAAAGGAAAAGGAAATGAATAAGAAAGACGAATTCAAACCGTACATTCCGGCAGACAGAGTCATGCCGGAGCTTACTGTGACTTCCATTATTATGGGTGTTTTGCTCGCAGTAATTTTCGGAGCAGCCAATGCATATCTTGGACTCCGAGTTGGTATGACTGTTTCTGCTTCTATTCCGGCAGCAGTTATATCTATGGGTGTTATTCGCATTATCATGCGTAAGAATTCCATCCTTGAAAGTAACATGGTACAGACCATCGGTTCAGCCGGTGAGTCACTTGCAGCAGGAGCGATCTTTACGATGCCGGCACTGTTCCTCTGGGCAGAAGAGGGTCTTTGCTCTATGCCGAGCCTTGTCGAGATCACACTGATCGCACTTTGCGGTGGTGTTTTAGGTGTACTTTTCATGGTACCGCTTCGTAATGCCCTGATCGTGAAAGAGCACCTGACACTGCTTTACCCGGAAGGAACTGCATGTGCAGACGTACTTCTGGCCGGCGAAGAAGGCGGAGCAAACGCTTCTACGGTATTCTCCGGTATGGGACTTGCAGCAGTATTTAAATTTATCGTTGATGGTCTGAAGGTGATCCCGGCAGACGTATCAGCAGCTTTTAAATCTTTCAAAGGTGAGATCGGTATGGAAGTATACCCGGCACTGCTTGGTGTTGGTTATATTGTAGGACCAAAGATCGCATCTTACATGTTTGTTGGTTCTGTATTCGGATGGCTGGTTATCATCCCGCTGATCTGTCTGTTCGGACCTGATACCTGGCTGTATCCGGCAGAAGCAGGCACAACAATCGCTCAGCTTTATGCAGGCGGCGGTGCATCAGCTATCTGGAGTACTTACGTAAAATACATCGGTGCAGGTGCCATCGCAACAGGCGGTATCATCTCTCTGATCAAATCTCTGCCTCTGATCGTAAAAACTTTCAGCGACTCTATGAAGAGCGTAAAAGGCGGAAAAAATACAAGTACTGCACGTACTGCACAGGATCTGCCGATGCAGTTTATCCTGATCGGAATCGTTGCCATGGTTGTTATCATCTGGGCAGTACCGGCTATCCCGGTAACTCTGCTTGGAGCAGCACTGATCGTAATCTTCGGATTCTTCTTCGCAACGGTATCCTCCCGTATGGTAGGTCTGGTAGGAAGTTCCAATAACCCGGTATCCGGTATGGCAATCGCTACTCTGCTGATCGCAACTATGGCGATCAAAGGAAGCGGCAAAACAGGTATCGACGGTATGACAGCAGCAATCGCAATCGGTTCTGTTATCTGTATTATCGCAGCAATCGCAGGCGATACTTCACAGGATCTGAAGACCGGTTATCTGCTTGGTGCTACACCGAAAAAACAGCAGATTGGTGAGCTGATCGGTGTTCTTGCATCCGGTCTGGCTATCGGCGGTGTTCTCTACCTGCTGAATGCAGCATGGGGTTACGGCGGAGCAGAAGTACCGGCTCCTCAGGCAACTCTGATGAAGATGATCGTAGAAGGTATCATGGGCGGAAACCTGCCATGGAACCTGGTATTTGTCGGCGTATTCCTGGCACTGGGTCTTGAGATCCTGCGTATCCCGGTAATGCCGTTCGCAATCGGTCTGTATCTGCCGATTTACCTGAATGCAACCATCATGATCGGTGGTGTTGTACGTATGGTAATGGATGCACGTAAGAATGTCGATGAAAAGACAAAAGAACAGCAGTCCACAGACGGAACACTGTACTGTGCAGGTATGATCGCCGGAGAAGGTCTGGTAGGTATCCTGCTGGCAATTTTCGCAGTATTTGGTATCAACACAAGCATCGGAGAGAGTGTAAACTTTGGCAACATCGGTGGTGTCATTCTTATGGTACTGATGATCGCATCCCTGTTTTACTTCTCTCTTAAGAAAAAGAAAAAAGCATGAAAAAAAAGAAACAGGAACAACAGATAAATTATCTGGATCTGATTCCGGTAAAAGCCGAAGGCCTGAAGTGGCACAAAGACTTCAGGGATCGCGTGATACTGGAAGTAAAAAATGAAGGTTTTTTTAACGGGATCGCACAGAAAGTATTTAACCGCCCGGAAGTCACAAAGATACATCTGGATGTACATGGAAGTTATCTTTGGCCTTTTATCGATGGAGAGAGAACCGTCATGGATCTGGCTGCTCTGGAAAAAGAGCGGTTTGGTGAAGCGGCAGAACCCCTTTATCCACGAATCGTAAAGTATTTTCAGATTCTTGAGAACAATCATTTTGTAAGTTTTAAATAATAAAATCCCTTGCGGCGGGCAGTTTCTGCTGTAAGGGATTTTTTACCACAGGGGGATTCTTTTTATGTGCACAAATAAAAAACATGCAGAAAATCTCTTGCACGCACGGGGCAAATTTTCCGGTCGCATCGGTTATGTGCTGGCAGTTGCCGGCTCTGCGGTTGGACTTGGAAACATCTGGCGATTTCCATATCTTGCGGCAAAATACGGCGGAGGTATGTTTCTGCTTGTCTATCTGATTTTAATGGTCACTTTTGGATATGTTATGATCGTATCCGAAACAGCACTGGGACGTATGACGAAAAAAAGCCCGGTTGGAGCTTTCCACAAATTCGGAAAGAGCCTGCCGTTTCACCTGGGAGGCTGGATCAACGCAGTCATCCCGATGATGATCGTTCCTTATTACAGTGTGATCGGCGGCTGGGTTCTGAAATATCTGTTTGAGTATATCAGGGGCAATGCAAACCTTGTTGCACAGGATGGCTATTTCAACAGTTTTATCACCTCTTCCATGGAAGTAGAAATATGGTTTCTGATCTTTGCGGCACTGGTATTTATTGTCATTCTTGCAGGTGTAAAAAATGGAGTAGAACGTGTTTCAAAGGTTATGATGCCGCTTCTGATCCTGCTGGCAGCCTGTGTGGCTGTTTATTCCATCACAAGACCGGGAGCCGTGGAAGGCATCAAATATTTCCTGATCCCGAATCTGGAGAATTTTTCCTGGATGACGGTCGTTGCGGCGATGGGGCAGATGTTTTATTCCCTGTCGATCGCGATGGGTATCCTGTATACGTATGGATCTTATATCGGGAAAGATGTAGACATCGAAAAAAGCACCACGCAGGTTGAGATTTTTGACACCGGTGTCGCACTTCTGGCCGGTCTGATGATCATTCCGGCAGTGTTTGCATTCTCCGGCGGAGATATGGAAACGCTCCAGGCAGGACCGGCACTGACGTTCATCACCCTGCCGAAAGTATTTGCGAGTATGGGAGTTGGCACGATTGTCGGCATCGCATTCTTCCTGATGTTTCTGTTTGCGGCACTGACCAGTGCAATCTCACTTCTTGAGACCAGCGTTTCCACCCTGAACGATGAGCTTCACTGGAGCCGTGGAAAATGCTGTCTGCTGATGGTTGTCGTGATGCTGGTGATCGGAACGGCATCCTCTTTTGGATATGGTATCTGGGACTCTGTGAAGATCCTTGGTATGCAGTTTTTGGATTTCTTTGACTTCCTGACCAACTCGGTCATGATGCCGATCGCAGCACTTGCTACCTGCATTCTGATCCTGAAAGTCGTCGGATTTAAAAGAATGGATGCGGAGATTGAACAGTCATCTGATTTTAAACGCAAGAAATTATATCATTTCTTCCTGAAATATCTGGCATCCGCCTGCGTTATCATTATCCTTCTCAGCTCCATTGCAAATGTACTGGGATGGATTTCGATGTAAAAACAGAAAACTTTGAAAAAACTCGATTAAGCATTGTAAAACTGGCCGTTTGGCTAGTGTACAATGCTTTTTTAATTTTATATAATGGTTATAGAATTGCGAAAATTAGTTTTCAACGGAGCAATTTGCAGGAATCAGTCAGGAATGAAAGATTAAAAAAAGAAAACAGGAGGGAAGATATGAGAAAACGAATTGCAGCAGGATTACTTGCATTTGCACTTGCATTTACCGCAATGGATTTTGGTGGTCTGGTAAGCATTCAGGCAAATGCAGCAGGACTGGTACAGGTTACTGAAGAGAACCAGAGTAATTTTCATTTAAACGGAGATTATGCCGGATATTATGCGATTGCAGACAAAGAAGATCTGCAGGCGTTTGCGGCGAAGGTCAATGCCGGAGAGAACGCTGTCAATGCAGTGCTGACGGCAGACATTGATATGACAGGTGAAGACTGGACACCGATCGGAGATACAAATGACGGTTATACAGGAATCTTTGACGGAAACGGACATAAGATCAGCAAGCTGGTCTGCGAGCGGACAGGGGATAAACAGGTATCAGGCTTGTTTGCACAGCTGAAGGAGAACAGCGTTGTCAAAAATCTTGGCATGGAAGATGGCGTGTTCACATCGTCAACGAGTACGGCCGGAGCGGTTGCAGCAAAAAGCAATCTTGGAAAAGTGATCAACTGCTGGAACAACGGAAAAGTAACAGCTCATGATTTCGGCGGCGGCATTGTCGGAAGTTCGCAGGGCTGGATCGAATCATGCAAAAACAGCGGATCGGTAAAGGCAACGTGGGGCTGGGGACGCAGCGGAGGTATCGCCGGGGAACAGGTCTGTGATATGAACAGCTCAAAACAATATGTAAGAACCTATATCAAGTATTGTTATAATACCGGAACAGCAGATGGATATTATGCCGGCGGTATAGTTGCTTATCAAGGCTATAAGAATCAAGAAGCCTGTGATATCATCTCCTGCTGGAGCGATGCAGTCATGACAGGAAGTATAGCAGGTGGAATTGTAGGGAGTCTGGACAAGGGTGACACAATTCAGAACTGTGTTTTTAATACCGATCGTTTTAAGGGACAGGTTTATAATAAAAATCAAAATGGAAGTGTCAAAGATTCAGAAGGTATGACAACCGCAGAGTTTGCATCCGGAAAGGCGACCTGGGTGTTAAATGGAAAGGATAATTCTCTGGCTTCACAGGCAAAGTGGTTCCAGAATCTTGAAGAAAATCCGGATGCTTATCCTGTAATGGATGGCACACATGGAAAGGTTTATTATCTGGAGGAAAACGATACTTACAGCAATCATCCGGGAAGTATGGCAAAAAATGAGATTTCACTGGTATCCGGTACCCAGATTGAGCGGACAAGCGATAATCTGTCTGAAACAAAGCCACTGTCTCTGAAAAAAAACGAGGTTTTTAACTGGAAAGGGGACGGAGCAATAGAGGTCGGCTATTATCTGGATGAAAAGGCACAGATACCGACCACGGCGGAAAACAGCGGAGCTGCTAAAAAAGGCGGAGCACCGGCACTGCCGGGACAATATTATGTAAAAGTGACGGCTCTGGAAGTGGAAGATTTTTATCAGGAAACTTCAGAAATCTTTTCCTATCAGATCAACTTCGATGCCGAAATCCAGATGGAAAAAATCGCAGGCAGCAAAAGCCTAGATTATGCTTATACCGGAAATCCACGGGAACTGTCCTTTGAAAAAGGAAGAAAAATCACCTGGAGCTGCGAGGAAACACCGACATCCGTAAAAACCACTTATTATAAAGATCGCGGCAGCGTGCTGACAAATGCAGAAAATGCCGGTGCACTTACCGAAGGCGGAGCGCCGGCTGATAAAGGCGATTACTATGTAAAAGTAGAAATGACTTTCCGTGAAAAATATAAATCAGAATCGGATTATCTGTTATATAAAATTTCGGACGGAGAAATTGAGGTAACTATGGATGGACATTCCGAACCATATGTTACTTTGACAGAAGCATTTCGTGATACAGAGGGAAAAACAGCACAGATGAAGCTGTTGAAGAATATTGAATCGGTACGGGAAGTGGAGGTAAACAGTGGAAATCTGATTCTGGATCTGAATGGATATCGTCTGCAAAATTTAAAGAGGACCACTCTGAATCAGGATGTTTCTCTTAAAATTACAGACAGCAGTGAAACGCAGACGGGTGTATTTTACGGTACGTTGCTAGTAAGAAGTAAAAATATAGAGTTTGCCGGCGGAATTTATGAAAATCAGTCGAACAGCTATTTTGTGTATAACGGTGCGAAAATTAAGGTGAGCGGTGGAAAATTCGATCGGGTTTCAAAAGAATGGGCAGAACTTGGAGAAGAGCTTTGTCTGGTGGATAATGAGACGAATGAGAAACAGCCATATGCCGAGACAAGCTGTACGAATGTGCATGTCGAGGCGTGTAAGAAACATGATTATGAGCAGGATGTGCAGTACTGCGTGTGGTGCCATAAGAAAAATCCGGATTTCCAGGGTTATGTTCGGATCACCGTAAATGGAGTAGAAACTTATGTAGATACACTGAAAGAAGCGTTACAATACGCAAATGGCAAAGAAGCAGAGATTACCTTTATGCAGTCAATGGAAAATACGGGAAGTCTTCCGACTCTGAAAAGTGGAAAAATCACTCTGGATTTAAATCAAAAATCTCTGACAGCGAAAAGTGTTGACCGGATCTACATAGACGGAGCAGAGGTTACGGTAAAAAACGGAACCTTTGATATTGTAATAGCACAGAGGAGCGGGAAACTGAGAATAGAAAGCGGTGATTTCAGACAGATCGGCTATTGGGACAGTTATCAAAACAGTATAGAAATGACCGGCGGAAATTTTCAGAACATCGTATTATATTCAGGCAGTGCAGAAAATATGCTTCCGCAGGGTTATGCGTTCTACAGTACGGAAGATGGACGCTTTCTGAGCAGAAAAGAAGTACTTACTCAGAGTGATCTGAAAAATGTGGAGGTTCGAAATACAGGTATGAGCTGTGAGACACTTCCGCAGATTTCCGGAAATGTAGAACAGACTTTGCAGGAGTATACCTTGATTCCGGGCGTGATCAGGGCAGATACCGGAAACGGAGAAAGTACGCTGCTGGAAGGAACCTGGAGTTTTACGGAGAAAGAAAATCTGGAAGTGATACCGGAACTTGGAAAAAGATTGATATGCGATCTTGTTTTTACACCGAAAGATGGAAATTATCCTTATTATGTAGTAAAAGGTGTAGAAGTTCATGTTGAGAAAAAGACTCCGCAGCAGACTGCATTTCATGAATCGGCAAGTTATATTTATACCAAGGGTTCTGGCACGGTATTTGTGGATCTGCGGGCAAAACTCCCGGCGGACAAAAAGGAAGATTATTATTCCTATTCTGCAGCAGGGGATGAGCAGATTTTTGATGATTATGAGATTACGCGGAATGGACAGTTAAATTATAAAGTGAAAGATTTTACAGACAGGAGCATGATAGGAAAAACAGGCACAATTCATGTAAGGGTAACAATGAAAAATTATAAGGATGTTTCTTATGACTTAACGGTCACACTGACAGATCAGAAAAAGGTTGTTCTGAAAGCAGGCAGTGAAATAAAAGTTTTACAGGATCGGAAACTTACTTACGGAGAAACATTATCCAATCTGCAGCTGAATCTGGAAGGGAAAGAAAAAGCAGTCTTTGTTGAGCAGGGAACGGATACGCAGATTCCCGGAACGCTTGCATGGAAAGACGGAACACAAAGACCGGATACATCCGTGACAAGTGCAGAATGGATCTTCACGCCGGATGATGTGGCATATGCAAAGGCAGAAGGCAGCACAGCGATCACGGTAGAGCCAAAAGAACTGAAAGTCTTAGCGGCAACGGCAGATGATAAAGTATATGACGGAACCGCGTATGTCAGCTTCCGTGATATTGTTCTTGAGGGCATTGAAGAAGGAGATGAAGTTTCGGCAGACATCGGAACGATCCGCGGGACTTTGAAAGATGTAAAAGCGGGAAATTATACTTCGGTAACTTTGCCAGAGCTGAGATTAACCGGAAAAGACAAGGAGAATTATATTCTTGTGCAGTCGACAGACGAAATTCCTCTGACAAAAGCGGTGAATGTGGCAAAAAGCAGTGGGCTTCAGATCGAAGAACAGAATAAAAGTTACTTATATTTAAAGGATCAGGAAGAGCGGATCAGTCTCAGGGAAATCCTCCCGGTGGACTGCGGGAATGCACAGTATGCTGCACCGGAGATGACCGGAAACATGGAATATATCACAGAACCGAGTATAACAGACGATATATTATCTTATACAGTGAAGCAGGGGGCACTGGACAGGAAAGGAAAGATCCAGATCAAAGTTACGACTGAGAACTATGAGGACTTTGTGATCACCTTCAATCTGGAATGTAATGACCAGACACCGGTCAGATTACAGGAAGGAACAGAAGTAACCCTGAAAAAAGATACGCTTACTTACGGTGGTCTTTTGTCGGCACTGGAGTTTTCGGAAGCAGAATTTGTGGACGAAGAAGGAAATACAGTGGAAGGAACGCTTGTATGGAAAGACGGCACACAAAGACCGGATACATCCGTGACAAGTGCAGAATGGATCTTTATGCCATCTGATGAGGCATATGCAAATGCAGAAGGCAGCACAGCGATCAAAGTAAATGCAAAAGAACTTACGGTAATAAAGGCAACCGCCAGAAACAGAAAATATGATGGCACAAATCAGGCTGCCATCACAGAAGTACTGTTAAGCGGTATGCTGGAAGGCGATGAAGTAAGCGTAGATCTGACGGATCTGCATGGAACGTTAAAAGATAAAAAAGCAGGAGAATATACTTCGGTAACATTACCGGAACTGACGCTTGCCGGAAAAGACAAAGCAAATTACAGGCTGGCACAGCCAGTTACAGAAATCCCTCTGACAAAAGCAGTGACGATCGAGACACCGGAGACAACGGAAACACCGGAGACACCACAAAAACCGTCAGATCCAGGCACAAAACCGGGAACTTCTGAGCCGATACAGAAGCCATCGAAACCAGAATATCTGAAAAAAGGAACAAAGTTCATAGGACCGGACAATAATCAGTATAAAGTAACCTGTGCGGACGGAAAGACATTTACAGTGGCATATCTGAAACCGAAAAAGGGTGTCAAAGGAACGGTAAACATACCGGACAACATTACCGTAAACCATGTTACTTATAAAGTCACAGAGATTGCAGCGAATGCATTTAAAAAGAATAAAAAGATTAGAAAAGTGGTCATACCGTCCAGTATAGAGAAGATCGGTAAGCAGGCATTTTATGGCTGCAAGAACCTGAAAAATATCACGGTCAAAACGACAAAGCTGACAAAGAAAAGAGTGGGAAGCAAGGCATTTTTCGGCATCCATGCGAAAGCAGCCATTAAAGTGCCAAAGAAAAAACTCTCTGCTTACAGGAAGATGCTGAAAGCACGCGGAGTCACAAAAAAAGAAAAAGTACAGGCGATCAAGGTAAAATCTAAAAAAGCATAAGATAAAAAGACTTGGGCAGTGTGTGCCGGAGATGATTTCTGGTACTCACAAATGCCCGGAAAGGATTGGAACTATGCAGGGAGCAGAAAACACAGAAAAACAGCAACTCTCCGCTCCACTTAGAGCGCGTATGTGGGAATACCGTATTATCAGTGTGATCGTTTGTGCATTTTCTTTCTGGATCGCAGCAAAAGGGAACTGGAATAAGATCCCGGTCAGCATTGCAACGGTTGTCCTGATCATTGGTATTGCAATCTGGATGCTGGGTTCGCCGGATGATTACAATGGTTCGACGGATATCTGCAGCATGATCGCCATGGATTGTCCGAGAAAGATTGAAGAATTTTATGAGGCCTACAAAGATGTCCGCACGCCGCTTGGCTCCGGTTATCTTGTTCAGTTTTACACGATGAGACAGCCGGCTCTGATGTTCGGGCCGGACAAAAACGGCGATTATCTCTATTTCTGGCTTTCAAAAGACGGGAATATCGGTTATCTTGGCTATTCGTTCATGACCAGTATGATAAAGGGAAAATATAATGATCCGATATTTCCAGCAGAAGAGGATTTTGGCGATAATACAGCAAAATATGTCTGCTATCAGTCGGATGTGCTTCTGATGCAGAAGCAACTGAGGGAGAGCCTGGAGCATTTTGTGAAAACAAAACAGGTTTTGGAAATTCCGCAGTCCCGCCCATCGGAAGTCTATACTTTTACGGAGGATTTTAAACTGACCGGTCAGCATTTTGATCTCTGTGACAACGAAGGAAACCGTGTTTTCGAAATCGAAGGAACGGCTCCGCTGCGCACACTTTCTGTTTATGACGATCAGCATAACGAGATCTTTAAAATGACCAAGAAGATCGTAAGTGTACTGCCGACCTACCAGTTTTATTACCTGGGTGAGCTTTACGGCACGCTGGAGAAGAAATTTGTGCTGGTCAAAGACAAATTTGAGATGAAGGTCAAAGAAGGAAAACTGGAACTGACGGAATACGCCGGTTCGATCGGCCATAATTTCTGCGTAACCTTAAATGGCAAAACGCTGGGAACAATCCTGGACAACCTGGATCTGAAAATGGAAAATATCGTTTTTGACAATGCAGTGATCATTGCATATGAAGAAAAATATCTTCCGCTGCTTGCGGCAATGGCGGTGATGGTGGCACGCGAACTTGCACGGGATCGCAGTTAGGAGGTGTGAATGAAAGAAAAAGCAAAGATAAGAAAAGCGGTGTATATCGCAGTGATGTGGTGTATTCTGGCAAGTGTTCTTTTGGGATGCAGAAAATCTAATGTCGAGTCCTATGCATCTGCAGAGGAAGCAAAGCAGGCAATGAGTCAGTGCCGGACATTTCTGGTAGAAGGAGATCTGGATGAGGTCAACCAGGAGGGGAATATCCTTGCGGACGGGAAAATAGCCGGGCGGTTAAAAGAAACAGGTATTCTCAATACGAAATGGACGGTATCGGTCGATGGCAAAACCTGGTTCTGGATGAAATTTGTGACTGATGAGCCGATCAATAACATCGATGGCGTGATTGCCGGGACAACCTATGGTTATTATGATGAAAACAATCAGTGCCTTGGCTATGCACAGAAGCGGTTGTTCGAGAACGAAAATCTGGAACGTGAATATTATCTCGTATTTATGGATGAAGACGGAAATCTCAAAGATTATCTGGCAGAAGAACGCGGAGAGGAACTTTACGATTACGAGGGCAATCAGATCGGCAGCGGAAAAGCAGATCTCAAGGGTTATATTGGGGAGAAATGCTATTTCGAAATTGATACCGAACCGGATGTGTCTGTGGATGCAGTGGATAAAATAGCAATGTATCTCCAACTGTTTAGTAAATTTAATGAAACGGCAGGAGATTAAATGGTGGTAAAAAACAATTCTTACGGTGTAAAAAACCATGGAGATGCGATTGATGCTTGAATTTATGCAGGTTTGCTATTATAATCATCAGTGATTTAGAGAAGTAAACTTTATCACACACCCGCTTATACTATTTTATGATGCCAGGGTCAAAAGCCTGAAACCACGATGTGCTTGCACAAGAGTGGTTTTATGGCTTAATGACCCGCCCCGATATGAGCATAAAAGTGGAGCGTAAGCTTCACGATATGCGAATATTGGGTAGAATTGTGAGAGTACGAAGTACGGAACAATTCGTATGGCATCTTTTGACCCCAACATTATTTTATACATTTAAGGAGGAATCTACTATGATTACCTGGAACAACCTGGATACACTGGAAGCATTTAAAAATCTTTCAAAGGCAGAGCGTGTAAATATCGCAGAGGCAATGTCTGGAGAAAACGGTGCAGAACGTGTGAAAACATACAGCACACCGATGGCAGAAGGCCTTGCGTATAATTATGCTGCAAAGCAGATAGATGACAAAGTGCTGGAAGATCTGCAGAAACTGGCAGATGAAGCACAGCTGACTGAAAAATTCGAAGCACTTTACAATGGTGAAGTTATCAACACCGGAGAGAAGAGAATGGTTCTTCATCACCTGACACGCGGTCAGCTCGGTGAGGCTGTAAACGCTGACGGCACAGACAAACGTGCTTTCTATAAAGAACAGCAGCAGAAGATCGCAGATTTTGCAAACAAAGTACATGCCGGAGAGATCACAAATGCAGCAGGTGAGAAATTTACAACCGTTGTTCAGATCGGTATCGGCGGCAGTGACCTCGGACCTCGTGCAATGTATCTGGCACTGGAAAACTGGGCAAAGAAAAACGATACCTTCAAGATGGAAGCAAAATTCATCAGCAACGTAGACCCGGATGATGCAGCAGCAGTTCTGTATGGTATTGACGTAGCACATTCCATCTTTATCCTGGTTTCCAAATCCGGTACAACACTGGAGACACTGACCAACGAGTCCTTCGTAAAAGATGCCCTGAAAAACGCAGGACTGGATGCTTCCAAACATATGATCGCAGTAACCAGCGAGACATCTCCACTGGCAAAGAGCGACGACTATCTGGCAGCATTCTTTATGGATGATTACATCGGCGGACGTTATTCATCCACATCCGCAGTAGGAGGAGCCGTATTATCCCTGGCATTCGGACCGGAAGTATTTGAAAGATTTTTAAACGGTGCAGCAGAAGAGGACAGACTCGGAACAGAAAAAGACATCAGAAAGAATCCGGCAATGCTGGATGCACTGATCGGCGTTTATGAGCGTAACGTACTGGGCTATCCAAGCACAGCAGTACTGCCATACTCACAGGCACTGAGCCGCTTTCCGGCACATCTGCAGCAGCTTGACATGGAGTCCAACGGTAAGTGCGTGAACCGTTTCGGTGAGAGACTTGACTATGTAACCGGACCGGTTATCTTTGGTGAACCGGGAACAAACGGACAGCATTCCTTCTACCAGCTGCTCCATCAGGGAACAGACATCATCCCACTGCAGTTCGTAGGCTTCAAGAGTAACCAGATGAACACGGACGTAGTGATCCAGGGCAGCACAAGCCAGCAGAAACTGTGTGCAAACGTGGCAGCTCAGATCGTAGCATTTGCATGCGGAAAAGAAGACGAAAACCGCAACAAAAACTTCGAAGGCGGACGCCCGTCCAGCATCATCATTGGTGAACAGCTGAACCCGGAAACACTGGGAGCACTGCTTGCACACTTCGAAAACAAAGTCATGTTCCAGGGCTTCGTATGGAACGTAAACAGCTTCGACCAGGAAGGAGTACAGCTCGGTAAAGTACTGGCAAAACGCGTACTGGCCCACGAGACAGACGGAGCACTGAAAGTACTCAGCGATCTGATGAATATTTAGTCTCAGAGAAGAAGATTTTGCCATGCGATGCAGGAAATGCATCTCGCAGCAAGAATGCCAGAGGCATGCTTGAACATGGCGAATTTGACAGTATAATATAAAGACATGATATAAAAAAGAAATCCCGTTGTACAGGAGATGTGCGGCGGGATTTCTTATGTTGCGGCGGATTTTTCAAAATGATATAATCAGATTAGGAATAGTGCCATTACGACACGATTTTATGGAAATGGCAAAAAACAGAAGCAGAGGGAAAAACAAAGATGCATGAGATGAATGAAAAATATGTACCTTATCGGGGGTATGATGCCCCTTATATTTTTGTAAGCTATGCACATAAAGATGGAAATAAGGCATCCGAAGTAATAGAAAAATTACAGATGGAACAGTATCGAGTCTGGTATGATGAAGGAATCGATCCGGGAACAGAGTGGGATGAAAATATAGCAGAGCATATTGAAAACTGTGAATATTTTATTGCACTGCTTTCACGAGAATATCTGGTATCTTCAAACTGCAAAGATGAATTAAATTTTGCAAGAGAGCTTGAAAAACCAAGATTATTGATCTATCTGGAAGATATTCAGCTGCCGGGTGGAATGAGAATGCGTCTGAGCAGACTGCAGGCGATACATAAATATAAATATCAGAGCATGGAATTATTCTTTGAAAAACTGGCTGAAACACAGGGATTAGAAAAATGCCATGAAAAGCAGAAACAGGAAAAAACGATTATAATAGAAAGTACGGAGGTTGTACAGGAGACTCCGAGAATCACGATTCCAAGACAAGGCTATCCTTATCCGGTAAAGTCCGGCGATACGGTGTATCTTGGAAAGGCACTCCCCGGTTTCTTTCTTGCAGAAGGGGAAGATCTTGCATGGAGGGTGCTGAATTGCGAGGATAGAAAGGCAGTTCTTTTGTGTGAAAATGTATTGCTCAACATGCCTTATCATGCAGTGCAGCACGGAAGTTCCGATTGGGAGAACTGTACACTCAGAAAGTGGTTAAATAACGATTTTTATGAGCAGGTATTTTCAGATTCCGAGAAAGAATATATTCTCTGGAGAGCTCACCCGTCCAGAAACAATCCAAAATACAGAACACCCGGTGGGGCAGACACCATAGACCCGGTATTTTTGCTGGATGTTATCGAGCTTACCGTATATGGATTTGAGCAGATCACAGAGATTGCAAGAAACAACGGAAATATTTCCTGGTGGCTTAGAAATCCAGGATTTTCACAGAATTTTGCCATGAATTTTGGATGGAGGGTGCATTATGGCGGACTGCAAGTAGATGAACCTGCCGTCGGCGTACGTCCGGCGATCGTGATCCAGACCAGATAGTAAATCTGATAATTGTGCTCCAGACCAGGCAGCAGATCCGATTTATCGTGATTCAGATCCGGAGGCAGATTTGATGGGAGAGGTGTATATGGGAAAATTAATATTGACAGCACGGGGACTTAATTCCGAAACAGGGCAGAAAATCATCCGCAAGTGTCTGACGGAAGAAGAGGAGCGGGAAAAGAAAACTATCCTTCTGATCAGCATACAAGAGTATAGAATTGATGAAATCCTGAAACAGGCAAGTATGGAACTGGGATTTTTGGAAGAACATATTTTTCTTGCATCCGGGCAGATTGATCTGAAAAAAATGCGACCGGATTATATTTACGTTACTGAAGGAAATGTATATCAAGTATTAGACTATATGAGGAAAAACGGGCTGTTGAAATTTATTCAACAACAAATGAAACGAACAGACTGCACCTATATCGGAAGCAGTGCCGGTGCAATGATTGCCGGAACAGATATCTATCTGGCAGAAGATTTTGATGAAAATATTGTGGGTTTAACAGATCTGAAGGCATTGGGGCTGTTTGATGGAAGTGTTATCCCACATTACTCCAGACGAGATCTGAAACGCTACATCAAAAATTCGAATCAGAAAGATATCGGGCGTTACAGTGAACTGTATTCAGTGGATGACAATGAAGCGTTAGTGGCGGAAGATTCCAAAGTGAAAAAGGTGAACTTCAGAAAAGTAAAAGTGAAAGAATAGCAAAAATGAGCATTATCTTGAGAAATTTCTGTAAACTGATTATAATAAAAATTAAGAAACAGGAGATCAAGATAATGGTTCAAGACATAGCAGTTGAAAATGAGGTGATGATATATGTCAAAGACTATGGAGAATTTAATAGAACAATACGTTGAAGCTGTTAAAAAGATTTATGGTTCACATATACGACAGATCATTCTATATGGTTCCTATGCAAGAGAAGATTTCCGACCGGATTCAGATGTAGATATTATGATTTTGCTAGATATGTCTGATCTGGAGTTAAAGGCATATGCACAACAGCTTTCTTATATGACCTATGATTTTAATATGGACAATGATCTGGATATTAAGCCTATTGCAAAAAGTGAAACACATTTTAAAAAGTGGATTGTAAATTATCCGTTTTATTCCAATGTTCATAAAGAAGGGGTAGTTTTATATGAAGCAGCGTAAACCGGAAATTGGTACAAGACGGGATTTGGTTCTATATCGTCTGGAAACGGCAAAAAATGATCTGAAATCTGCAAGAGCGTTATTTGCAATGGAAGACTATCGAGGAGCAAATAACAGAGCATATTAAGCTATCTTTCATGCGATTAATGCCGTACATGCTATTAATGGAAAAGCATATAAAAGACACAAAGATGCTGTGGCGAATTTCAACAAGGATTATGTAAAAACATCTGTATTTCCAAAAGAAATGGGACGGAAAATTGGACAGGCGGAAGAGATTCGGCATGCAAGTGACTATGATGATTTTTATATTGCAAGTAAAGAAGAATCAGAAAAATCCTTATTCAGTTAAAAAACTGGATAGGGATTTTTTTATTCCCCCTTTTTTAGTCGAAAAAGAGTGGAATTAAAATATTATTATAAAAAATACTAAGAGGAGGTATGAAGAAAAATAAAGGTACAAAGTCCCCCATCTGAAAGAGATTTTCGAATCATTTATGATTATAAGTAAGAAAGGAGTGGTGCTATTGAAAAGCAAAATAATGGCAGGTGTTCTGATGTTTATTATCATCTCTGTGCTTCTGACCGGATGTGGGGGGAAGCAAAAGGAGATTCCTTACCCGGATGGCTATTATGTACCGAAGCCGGAGGAGACGGAAACGGCAGGAAAGTCCGATAAATCGCAGAAGAACGCCAGTGAAACGGCAAAAGAGACAACCAGGGAAACGATCCAGGCGAGAGCCGGAAGTGAAACAGAAAACAAGAAGATTTCGTTTTACCTGGATACGTCAGGAAGCATGCAGCGTTCACCGGAAGTGGTGAAGATCCATGCCGCCGCCACGAAATGTGCCGCCGGATATGAGGAGCGTCATTTTTACAGTGTGGACAGCAGAAACCTGATCGAAACAACGGAGCAGCTGGCACTCAGTGGGCAGTATGGAAAAGGTGCCCCGATCGACCTGATTCGGGATGGAACGCTGCCCTGTGATCCGGAAAGTGTCAATGTGCTGACGACGGACCTTCAGACGGGGACAAGCTGTTCGGAAATCGGCAAGTGGCTGGTGAATACCGGGGCGACAGGCTATTCGTTCTACGTTTTTACGATGCAGTACAATGGCAGTCTCCAGTTCAAAATGTACACTTCAAGCAGTGTGCTTGAAACAGTTTCTGTCAAGGATTGCTCTTTTAATCAGAAAGAATTTCTGATGATAGTCTTTGGGAAAAACAGCCTCGTAGAAGATTACGATCAGTTTTTCCAGTACAAGCTGGGGACGGAAGTGCCATATGATACCTGCCATGTTTCCCTTCATGCAGAGGAAAAACAGGACAGCAATTTCCTTCAGCTGACATCGAGCAAATGTTTCAAGAACGACATTGCGAATGTAACTTATGACAACACCAATTATGTGTTTGGCATGTCTCTTGTTGATACGGAAAATACTGAATTTACCTGTCCGAATACGTTTGTATACAGAAAGAGCGGAAACTCGACAAGTAAGGCCAAGAAAGCAGTTAAAGCAATCCTGTATGCAGTACCAAATCAGGCAGTTCCGGCTGTTGAAAAGGCAGAGATTACGAATGTCATGGAGTATGACGAAGAATCCGGGACATACAAAGAAAGCAATGTGACATTCAAGATGGCTACCAAAGCATATCTGGGAGCGTTTTCTGCCATCGTAAATGAAGTGACTGACACAAAGAAGTACCAGCGTCTTTATAAAGATCTGGGAGGCGTTATCGCCCAGGGTGATTCGATCTTTACCGTTTCTCTTGAAAATGAATCACTTCCAAAAGGACTGTTTGCAGTCGAGGCGCAGCTCACGTTCACAGCAACCGGTGAAGTGGCGGATCTTCAGAAATTTGCAGCAAATCACAGTGCAGGATTGGAAGATTACAGCACGGCTCTGAAAAGTGAGTGCACACCGGAAATCATCAAAAAACAGGAAAGTACCTCGAAATTTTATTATACAGGAGATGGAAGTTCTTCGTCGGTTTTCTGCAAACTGCTGGAATTTGAAAAGATTACAGATGAGCTGATTGCAGCTGGAGCTGTTGCCGAGTCAGACAACGAGATGCTTACCATCCGACTGATCATCGACAATCGCTAAAGAGCAGGAGAATCAACAAAAGGGCAAAGGAAAGGAGAATTTTATGAGCGGATTAAAAAATTTATTTAAAGGAACGATGGGATTTGCAGGGATTGCCGTACTGGTTTTATTTGGACTTCGATTTCTCGCCGGAGAGATGAATGCCGGGGCGGAGGGCTTCCGCCTGAGCCTGCCGTTTCTGATTGCACAGGCGGCCGTGATCGTTGGCTGCTATGTGGTATGGTACCGCAAGGTCAGCCGTACAGCAGAAAATATGATGAATATTGAGAAGATGCGGAAAATGGCATTCCATTACAAAAATCAATATTTCACAACATCCGTTATGCTGACTATGCTGATTGCGGTGATCGCCCTGATCTGTATGCTGGTTGGTATCTGGTTTGTAGGCATTCCGGCACTCTACTGCATCAGCTCTGTGGTTACAATGTGCATCGTTGGAAACCTTGTTTTGTATCTGCTGATGCGGTTTATCGGACTGCCAAACCAAATTACCGAAGGATAATGATAAGTGACCATAAAATCTGATTTTAAATAACAGGAGGTACCGTATATGCCGGTAAATGTAATGTTGAACCACAACTATGTGATGGCGGAAGGAGGAACAGGAGTTCGGGCACTGCTTGCAGCTCATATGTACCTGAGTTCCAAAGCTTATGCTACAGGTGGAAATGGAACAGAAAACTGGAAATTTATCTATGAGACGATGGATGCCGGAGCAGAGGAGATTGAACAGCTTCAGAAACTCGTAAGACTGGACGAAGAAAGCGGATTCTGTAATCCGCATTATTCCTTCCATTTCTGCAGACTGGCTGAAAAAGTAAAAGAAAAGCTTGCCGGAGACAACACAATGAGTCTTGAGAAAATCGCACCTGAATGGTATCGAAATGGGCTTTTGCTTACAAAAGAAGAGCTGGAAAGAGACCTTCTCGGAGGTTACTATCGTGATCTGACACTTGGCAGTGTCATATCTGCCGCAGCTATGCAGTGTGCACTGGAAACGGTAGAAGATAGAAATGCCGGATTTCGGGCAATCGCAAACGATGTCGTTGCATCTAATAATACATACGAGACACGCGTAGTGATGGTTGGAAGCGGTATCGGTGGAGAAGGAAGGACCAATCTCTGTACCCATCCGGCCATGCTCCGGAAGCTGTGCGTGGAGAGAGTGATGAAAGATCTGAGAATGGAGCAGAAGCAGGCAAAGGCTTATGTGGAACAGAACCTCAAGATTGCCGTGATCATGACAGGCAGTGCTTTTCGCTTCCCGGCAATGAATGGACTTGACCAGGACGTTGCCGGTCTGGTGGCCGGAACGCTCCGCAATTTCCCGGAGGATTCTGCAGAGGCAGTCAATCTTTTCTATCTGCTGGAGCATGATCAGTGCCCGGTACAGGCCACGAAAGCATCGGACTCCAGAGAACAGTATAAACATGCCCATGCGATCGAGCTTGTTGCGGTTGCTGCGATGGAGGATTTCTTCGGTCTTGGCACAAAACACGCATCGAAAAAGCACTGTCCGGTTATTCCACATTACTCAAGACCTGGAAATGCCCTTACGAACTGGGAGAATCTGGGACTTCCGGAAGAATACAGACAATATTTATCAGCGAGACTTCGCTTTGATGCGGCACTGTTCTACTGGCTTCGCCCACAGCTGATCCTGGAACCGGAAGAAAAAAATTCGGATAAAATCTATGAGGCGGAAATTCTCGCCCGGATGTTTAGAAAGAAAACATCAAGACAGGTAAAAGAAGCCGTTTTAAGTTCCGGCATGGATCTGGAAGAAGAAATTGTGGAGCCCCTGAAAGCACTGCTTGCCAAAGAAACCATGTTTCTGGAATATCTTGGAGAAATTTCTCTGACCGGGAAAAACTGGGAGACAGATTCTACCTCTGCTTATGGATCGACACTGTTTGATACAGAAAGAATCGAGGAGATGACAGGAAAAGAAATTGGCAAAAAAGCAGAAGAAAAGGATGAAGAAAAGATCGAGAAAAAAGCAGATATCAGTGAGCATGGGGGGATGAAAGGTTTTCAGTTTGATGAGCTGACCATGTGTCCTGTGGACAGAAGGACTGGACAAAGAGAGGAAAACATCTATAACACCAGGCTTACCATGGATGAGCTGCGTAAACAGGTTAAATACTTCGAACATGGTAATCCAAGACCATTTCAGGATATTCTGAGAGATATTTATGAAATCTGCAGCGAAAGAAAGGAGAGAAGACATTATGGCATTTTCTAAAGAACACAGAAGAATCGCGGAACTTAAAAATATTGAAAGACATCATGGTTTCATGGATGTGGATGGAGCGACAATTCAGGAATGTGCAGAATTTATCATGACTCCGGTCGAGAATGAAGAGACCAGGCAAAATGCGAAAAACATTTCTAGTACCTTTGGAAATGTTATCGCCTGGCTGATCAACGTGTCCAGTGCGAAAAAAGAAATTTCAGGAGTAAATGAAAAACAGCTGCTTTCCCTGTACTTATGCCTTGCACAGGCTCCGTATAACGGTTCTGAAATGAAATACACACTTCACACCTTTGATAAAGACAATCCGATCGATCAGAAAATGATGAAGGATCTTAGAAAACTGAAACTGGACGAAGAAGATACCGGAATGGAAAAAGAGCCAGATCGTGTGCTTCAGGTTTCTGTCGACGGAGAAGTACTTGCCATGTATTTTCCGAAGTGGAAATGTTTTGTGCCGGGCGTCAGATTCCCACAGTCAGAAAAATGCTGTAAAGTGCCGGAAGAATTTATGGCCGGGAATCCACATATCACAAAACGCTGCCGTGCACTGCTTACCAATCTGATCGCAAAGGGAGCAAATGCAAAGGTACTTGGAAAAGTACTTGACTATATCGGCGGTGCACTTACTGATGCAGAAATGGAACTTTACCGGGCAGAACCTGCAGAAACCCTGCCGGAAGAGGTTATCAAATATATCCAGGAGACTTCAGCAAAAGCAGATCCGCTTGCCGTATGCAATTACATGGGCAGCAGCGTTTCAGAGAAAGTTTTGCGGCAGCCGGTTCTGATCAATACCGGAACAAGATGTCTTTCTGATATCAACGATACTTTTGGAGAGATCAGCGATCGCCTTATTGTCATTCCGCCGGTGCAGAATGTTCGTAGCATTAAAGAAGCTGGTTACAAATTTGCCCGAGAAACGGTAAATGGTATCCCGAAATGGATCGAATTCAGAGCAAGACTGGACGGGGAGCTCTGTCACAAAATCTATGCGGCAGGGAAGAGCGGATTTCGAATCTGTCAGCCGGACAACTATATCGATATGGCGTACATGGTGCCGGAGGGTATTCTGGCAAAATATAATTATCTGGTACAGGGATCTGCGGCAGGAGCCATCACCAACGATAATCTGGAGACAAGATGGAACGTGTTTCCGGAAGATCCGGGCAGCAGTGTCATCAGGCTTACTTCAAATCAGTATGACGGAGACTGGGAAATTCATCAGCGTTCCCTGCGTATTGAGCGGATGGAACTGTGTGATCGGGAAGGCAATGTACTCGGAACCATCGTGATGCCAAAGATTTTGACACCGGAACGTAAAAATCAGAAGATGTATCTTTCCTTAGATCCGGCAGGAGCAACAAGTGTCCGCCTGAAATCGATCGAAGGTTCCGGGAAATCCGAAGCGATTTCCTATGAAAATCTGACCTTTCCACTGACACCGACAGCAACAACAGAGTTCAATCAGACGTTAGAACGTCGCCTGATGGACTCTGGCGAAAGCGGAACCCATTTTGATTCCCTGCTGCAGCAATTCTTCCCGGAAACAATGGGCAACTGGTCCGCTCTTATGGTTGAGAGTCGTATCTGGAAACCGGACGAACAGGTTTTATTTGCAGCATTGAAAGACTCTCCTGGTACGATGACAGAAGCGATGACCAATATCGGCGTCATCAGCAATATGAAAGAAGTTCTGACAAGATCAAATCTGAAAGTCAGAGACCGACAGCTGATTTCCATGGCTCTGAAACAGTATATCGGAATTATGATCCTGGAGGGGATTCTGGCACTGGCAAGAGAGGGATTTTCGGTTCCATATAATAACCTAGAATTTATGATCTCCTATCCGGAAAATGGTTCTGGTGAGGGTATCACAAAACAGCTTCTGGATATTATCCGTGGTGCGATCGAGATGGTCAATGAATATCTGCTTCCGGAAGCACAGCTTGAGGAAGGCCACAACATCACATTTTGTTCTGAAAGTGAAGCGGCAGCCGTCTGGCATCAGCTGAATCCGCCGGGTAACGTATTTATTGGAGAGGGAGTGGCTCTCGGCAGTCTGGATATCGGGTACTCAACGAGCGATTTCTCATTGAGAGTCAATGGAAAACTGTATCTGAGCTCCGTGCCGTATGCGGCTCAGCGAGTAACGAACGGAACACTTGCGAAGGTCTACGAAGGTGGTAATGCTGCAGCTCTGATGCGGTGCTTCAGCGGCGGCAGCCGGGAGCTGAAAAAACAGGCAGAGGATGCGATCAGACAGGCAATGGCATCGAGACAGGGTGAGCTGTACGAACGGCTTGGCTTTAATCTTTCACTGAACCGACTTTTCACTGAATGTCGTTTTCAGGTAACCAGTGTGAATGCGGATGAATTTCAGATGAAAGTCCAGGAATTGACAGAAGCCAGGTTGAATATCGGCATTCCGGCCTATGCCTGCACGATCGTACGTGCCCTGAAAGACGGAGCTCTCGCTGAAGATGGTGAAATCTTGCTCGGACCGGTCGGAAAAGGATCACTTGCACTGAACAATACCGCACCAGGTTTTGCAGATCGTTTCACTTCCCGTCTGTATGAAGAAATCAACTATCTGCTGAAATCTGATCCGTCTTTTGAAGGAGCAGAATACACGGGAAGGATCAGACTGCTGACCAATAACGATACGGAAAAGCTCAGTGTTGCCCAGGGTATGATCGATATGAAGGAGCACACACATACAAGAGCAGAGATCATGGTGCAGGGCGAACCGACCGAACATTATCTGGATGTACTTTACGGAAGCGGCATGGATGCAGACAACGAAGCAAAAGAACAGTTCCGGGACGAACTGGCAGGCCTTTCCAGACATGCAACAAAGGCGGCTCAGCAGGAGAAACAGAGCGAGCTTTATGAACAGGCTTTCGGAAAGCTGATTGGTGATTACACTTATCAGAAATTCGAAGAAGCGTTTGAACGTTTTGGATATACCGGAATCGAAGAAGCCATCATGGATACAGGTGTGCTGGATTCGCAGATTGCCAGAACCGTAGAGGAAAATTTTGACAATCTCCGTGCACAGCTTCAGCAGCAGAGTGAAGAACTTATCATGGCAACACCGTTTGTGGAAGAAGAAATGCTCTGCGGAGCCATGATCGATCTTGCTCTCAAACGTATCTCACTGTTTGAAGAACCGTAAAGGAGGTGGAGTGGATGAGTCATCTGATGTTACTTACAAAAACATCCGAGACTCCGCTTACAGAAACACTGGAGTCTGCAACAGAAATGCTGCAGACTTCCGTTTCAGGAGCAGCAGCGGGCGGAGTTGGAAGGATTTCCTGGGTTATTATGATTTTACTGACATTTTTAACACTGCTCAGTGTGATTGTTCTTACACTTCTTCAGATCAAAATCTGGAAACAGCAGCAGGCATTGCATGAAAGAACCTGGAAGCGGCAGCAGACCCTGTATGGAATGTTAAATAAGATTAGCGGACAGCTGCAGTGTATGGAAAATGGCAGGTATGGTTACAGAGAAAGCGTAAGCAGCCCAATTTCACATGCTGATTTTATAGAAAAGGCACCTGACCGGAACAGTGAATGGCAGAAGCAGAAAGAAGATGACGATTATTTCCTGGATGAAGAGGAAGATATCCAGGAAGAGAACAGAGATTTCGGAAATGAGGATACATGGAAAGATCCGTCACAAAAGGATCTGGATATGACATTTCATACAAAAAAAGGGACAGAGACAGAAACGCAGAACCGGGATCAGGAAACTGCAAAAGTGGAAGCAAAAGAACCGGAACCATGCCCGATTTCCGGCGTGAAGGTAAGCGAGTCCAGTAATTATAATCCAAACGCACCGGCAACTCTGGAAGAAATACCGGAGGAAGAAGCAGTCTTCCTTCTTTATTCGGATGGAACCGTCAGACCCAATGAACAGCAGTTTGGCAGATTTAACAACAGCTCATACTATGCGAGTCACGATTTTCAGAGGATCTTTCAGTTCAGAAATCGAAAAGGCGGTAAGATCAACATGAAAAACAGAAAAGCTGTAAAATGCTTAAAAGCAGAAAAGCCAGCCAGAGTAATCGAATCACAGAATGGTTATTGTGTGAAAGAAAAAGGCATTTTGCTTGCGGAAGAAAGGAGATAGAAAGCGATGAGATTATTTCGAACATTATTTTCATTCATGATCGTTGCAGCAATCGGGATTTCCATGATCACAACCTGCCCGACAAAGACAGATTTTGCAAAGTATTACGTGAGCCAGAGTGAGAGCAAACTTGGCGGATTCTTTGACGGTGCCTTGGAAAAAGTCGTCACACAGCAGACAAAAGCCAGCAATTACCTGATCTTCTCCGTGTTCGAGATGGACGGAGAACGGTATGTCGGTATCTGGGGACATTTCTTTGGAAAAGCATCGACAGAGCAGGCGGCGAAGACCCTGGAAGGGCTGCTGGAGAAAGCAGGAGAGGGGGGGAGAAAAGAAGTAGGAAGTTTCGTGATTGACATATAATGCTATAAAATATAGAATATAATCATACTGAAAAATTAGAAAGTGAGGTGAACATATTGAATCAGTATGATTTGTCAAGATATGTAACAGCACAGCAGCGAGATTATCAAAGTGCATTAACAGAAATTAAAAATGGAAAAAAAGTAAGTCATTGGATATGGTATATTTTTCCACAAATCCGTGGGTTGGGAAAAAGCAGTACTTCTCAGTTTTATGCGATTCAGAGCCTGAATGAGGCAAGAGCATTTCTGGAGCATCCTTACCTCGGACATAATATTATTGAAATTTCGGAAGCTTTGCTTAGCCTGGATACAAGCGATGCGTATGAAGTTTTTGGAAGGCCAGATAACATGAAACTGAAATCATCAATGACGCTATTTGCCAGAGCAAGTGAGGATGATCAAGTGTTTTTGAATGTACTGGATAGATACTTTAAAGGAAAAAGAGATTTTAGGACATTAAAGATACTTGAGAACATGGAAAAATAAAAAAAAGTAGAGTATCAAGAACCCGGCATAGAAAAATGTCTGGGTTCTTGATGATTAGGGAATTGATAAAATGAACAGATAATTTCGCAGAGTACCTTACTCTACGATTAAGTGTACTGATTTATACCAAATATTTACTTAATTTTACAAAATATCACATAACTTGTCAACACATACGGCGTATTTTTTTGTAAATATTAAACAATAAAATTGTATATAACAAAAAATCATCAATTAGTCTTCCATAATACTTTAATTATATTGACATCGAAAGGGGAAATTTATCTATGCTTTCAAACGAAAAAATGACTTACATCTTACAAGATGAAAGAGTCCAGGATTTTTACATCAAAAAAATACTGGAATCTTTTTCTTCTGCTCATACACCTATTTTTTTTAAAAACATTATCGAAGAATGGATGGAAAATACAAAACCATTGTTAAAAGCTTCCACATACATAAAATACCGAAACATGCTGTATTCTTACATTTTTCCATATTTTGAAGATCTTACCACAGAAGAATTGACCGTTGAATGCCTGAATTCTTTTTGTAGAGAATTGTTGTGCAATGGTGGAAAAAACAAGCAGGGACTGTCTTCAAAAACAGTTTCAGACGTGTTATCACTTCTTCGCAGTATCTTCCGATATGCCAGTACGAAGGGAATTTCACTCCCATGTACCGGAAAAGAAATCATAATCAAAAAAACTTCCCATGAGCTTCGAGTATTCAGCATAAGAGAGCAAAAACAACTGTGTAAATATTTATGCAAAAATATGTCACTGAAAAATATAGGAATTCTTATATGCCTGTATACAGGATTGCGTGTTGGTGAAATATGTGCCCTTCATTGGAATGATATTTCATTAAAAGAAAAAACATTATACATTCACCAGACATTGCAACGCCTCCAAAACGAAAATATAAACGGCAAAAAAACATCTCTTATTTTGTCAACTCCCAAAAGCAGCTGTTCTATTCGAACGATTCCCCTTCCTGACGATATCGCAGTCGTTTTAGATAATTTTCCGTGTAAGAAAGAAGGATATTTGCTGACAGGAACAGATTCTTGCATAGAGCCACGAACCATGCAAAATCACTTTAAGCATGTCTTAAAAGAAGCTACTATTGAAGAAACAAATTTTCATACATTGCGTCATACTTTTGCAACCCGGTGCGTGGAAGCAGGTTTTGACATCAAAAGCCTAAGTGAAATACTTGGTCATTCCAATGTAAATATTACAATGAATCGTTACGTTCATCCAACGCTGGAATTAAAACGCCAGAATATGCAGCGATTATCCTGCTCATTCGCTTCTGCTTTCGTAGAGTAAGGTACTCTGCGAAAAGAGGAAGATGCCAGAGTGAGCTGTTTATCTGTTATCATAAGATTATATCTCCTTTCAGGTAGATGGTTGATAGTTTTAGACAACTCTATTTTACCATAGATCTTAAGGAGATATTTTTTTGACAACAAAAATGATGTATTTATGCAACTTTTTGTTTCATAGATGCACAAAATAAAAAAGGAAAGAGGAAAAGAACATGAAAAAGAAAGGGATTTTATGGGTACTTCTCAGTGTTCTGCTTATTGTTAGTTTAAGTGGATGTAAAGGCGGAGGAATTGTTGGAAAGAGTGCAGAATGTAAGAGTCTGATCAACAAATTTGAAAAAAGCTGCAATGAAGTTGATATTCAGGCGATTTTAGACTGTATCGATCCGAAAATCAGTGATCCGATCAAGGCGATCGTAGCGATCGGAGGAATGGTCACAGATAATGTAGATGAATATCTGGGAGATATCCTGGAACAGTTTGGTTCAAGTATCAGTGAGATCACCGGCGGATCAGGTGGTTCGGCGAAAGATATTGTTGCAAGTATGAAGCTTACACCGAAAAAATATATGCTCGATAAAAAAGACGGAAGCGTTAAATGTAAGGCGGAATTTGAAGTGAATGGCATGAAAACAACAAAAATGCTGAAAATTTCGGTAGTGAAAAAGAATGATGAATGGTATATATCAGGAATTTCTGTTATTGCAGAATAAAACAGGTTGTCAACCAAAGACAGAATGTTGAAATAGAAAAACAGAAACAGGGAGGAAGCTTCAATGAGAACGAAGACAAAAAAAACAAAGCAGATTACACAGATTGTAGTCAGTATGTTACTGGTACTTACCATGGTATTCATGCCAATGAAAATGATTCTGGCAGCGGATGCACAGTCAAGCAGTACACCGACACAGTTTGTTTTAGTACTGGATTGTTCTGGAAGTATGGAAGAATCTGATGTAAACGGTTTGAGCCCAAAGGCAGCAAAGATGTTTGTAGATATGATGCCGGTAGAAAATGCTCAGATTGCAATTGTGGCATTTGGTGCGAACTGGGGAGAAGATTCTTATGTTTATCCGGGTGATACTACAAGCAACACTTATACAAAGGTTATCCTTGGTATGACAGATGTTGGTACCGAAAAAGCAAAAAAGAAAGTAAAAGAAGCAATCGATGAAACTGCAAAAGTAAGAGATAAAAACGGATACACTACGATTGGTTATGCTCTTCAGGCAGCAGAGGATGTCTTAAAGAAAAATAAGGCAACAAAGGGAAATGGCTGTGTGGTACTGATGAGTGACGGTCGTCAGTATTATTTGAAAAACGGTCAGCGTGGAAGTGAAGCACAGGAAACCAAGCTGGACAATGGTGCGGAAATTTACAAATCAGAGAGTCTGGAAGCTGCACTGAAAGATTTTAAAGAGAAAAAGTGGCCGGTGTATACACTGGAAATGTCTGCTGATATCAAAGACTATTATGATGAAGCAGGATTGCATACGCCAAAGGAATGGAAAGGAAACGGTGGCTTTAAGATCCCTACTGGTCGATTCTATATGCAGCATATTGCAGATGAGACAGGCGGAGAAAAGTTTACTGCTTTTACACAGCTGGAAGTACAGAATAACTTTGCAGGAATCTTTAATAAGTTTTATGAAGGAACAGAGGCCGGAGGAATTCTTGTTAACAGTGAGATTAAATCAGGAAAAGCAAATATGGATTTTGACGTTGCCGAGATGATCGCAGAAACGAACATCACGATAACCGGAAATGATATGAGCAAAGTGAATTCCATCGAGCTGACAGATCCAAGCGGTTCAACCAAGAAATATACAGAAACAAATAAGACAGATTCACGTGTGGTGACCTTTGAAAAAGGAAGCTATATTATGGTGAAACTTCTTGCACCGATGGAAGGCAAATGGAAAGTAAAAGTAAACGGAACCGATGGCGTCAAGTTAACAATGATGACCGTTCCGATCCGAGAGCTGGGACTTTCTCTTTCGACCAGCACTGATACGAGCAAAGAACTTGGAAAAGGAACAGAAGTTACGCTGTCTGCACGCTTCAGTTATAACAAAGGTCAGAAATCCTATTTCAGTAAGGAGTTTTACGGAAAGAACCTAGCAAAACTGTATGTCGTAAAAGGGGATGAAGAATCAGCACAGACCTTTGATATGACAGTTGATGAAGAAAATCAGTGTTACACCGGAAAAGTAGTCCTGAATCAGACCGGAATGGTCAAAGTAAAAGCAGTCGTAGAAAGCGGACATTTCCGCAATGACAGAAAAGAAACCGGTTATATTACATTTAATGTCAAAAACCGTCCGGTTACAAAAGTAAAAGATCTGGAAGATCTGAATATGGGATTTGGTGAAGAACAGACCATTGATCTGAACACTTATTTTAACGATCCGGATCAGGATAAATTTATCTGCAATTTTGAAGTGGATCAGACAGCAGGAATAGAAGTAACGCTGGATGAACAGAATGTTATGCACATTAAAACAGGCACAAAAGCAGGTGATGTACAGGTCAAAGTAGGCGTAAATGATGGAAGTATGGATCAGGATGTGACTTCCTCCTTTACAATCCATATGGTAAATCAGCCTTTGCGGGAAAAAGGTTCCAAAAAGATTTCCAAAACGATCACTTACAATGCGAATAAAGTTCCTGGATTTTTAAAGAAAAAACTGGGACCGGACGGAAGTTCAAATGCAGAAATTAAATTGGATGATTATTTTGAAGATCCGGACGGAGCAGCTCCAATTTACGCAATAGAAAAACTTCCGGAAAGTTCTAAGATTCAGATAAAAGAATCTGCACCAGGGGTATTGAGCATCACTGCAACTGGAGAAGGAAAAGAAACTTTCCATGTTTCAGCGACAGATGCAAATGATGGAAGCATTCGCTTTGAAAAAGAAATAAGTGTTAAATCCATCAGTGCAGGAAGTTGGGTATGGAAACAGATCAGAGTTCCGATAATTGCTTCAGTGATTATTCTGGTGATCGTAATTGTATTTTTGATTCTGATGTTTGCCGGAAGAAAAATCTATGGAGTATGGGAAATCACAGTCGGAGGAAGAGTGGAAGGACCATATCCACTTGGCAAAATGGCACATGGAAAGAAAGCAAAATGCAGCCTGAGCGGAGCAATTGAAGATTTTGGATTTAGTTCTATTAACGATGGCGGAATAACATTAAAGGCAGGAAACAATTTCAACAAATCCGTGACAATAACAGGACTCGAAAAAGCGGCAACGGTTACATATGCCGGAAGAGAATATGATGCTGCAGCAGGAAAAATCTTAAAGAAAGCTAAGATTTCAAGAGGCCAGTACATTGATATTTATGTAGATGGCGTAAATATAACACTTACCAGAATGAATTAAACAGATTGTGTGGGAGGCGAGAAGATGTTGTGGGAATCAGAAAACAGAGCCGAACAGTGCAGGATTCTTCAAATCGGCACAGTTGATGCAGGGAACGGGACACTGTTCGGGACAAGAAACAAAAGAGCGATACAGAGAGATCATCTGACACTGCTGATCGGCAGCGGCGGTATGGGAGCAGCTGCTATTCATGCAGCGGTTCAAAAGGCCAGACAGAATCTGGTATCTGATTTTGATAATTATACGAAATTTATCTTGGTGGATTCTGATCGGCGTGAGATAGACAGGATGGAAAAAGAGCGGATAAAGACTTTGAATATTTCTACTCCCGGAGCTTCAGAAAGACTGAGACGTGATGACAGAAAAAATTTCTTTAGAGCGTTTGTACCTCAAGATTATGACAATTTTAAGTTAGGTCCGAATGGAGCTGGCGTTGATCGTATGACTGGGAAAATTAAATTTTATGACGATGCGATGGGCGGAAGTACAAACGACGTTAAGTTCCGAAATATTATCGGAGAGATTTTCAATACAGACTGGAGTGATAGAAGAAATCTCCAGGTTGATATTATCATTGTGACAGGACTGTCAGGCGGTACAGGAAGCGGAATATTTGAAGAGCTTGCGGCACATGCAAGAGAAGCCTGCATATATTCAGGAGCGATATATGTACGTGTGTATGGCTATCTTTTCCTTCCGGACACGATGGAAAAATTTGTGGAAGGTGATCCAGATAGACTAAACACTCTTTATGCGAACGGATATGCTGCATTAAAAGAGCTGGAAAGCTATATGTCTATACCGGCTTCACCGGGAAGAACAGAGAAATTTTATTCCGGGGACGGCGTGACAACGATGAAGTGTAACAGTGACACTCCACTGTTTGATTATCCGATTCTGATTTCGGGAACTTATGAAGAGAGCATCAGAATGATGGCAGATCTGATTGTTAATCTCAGCACGTCTGGAACGGCAAGCTTGGACTACTTTTATAGGAGCATACCGTGGACAAGAAGTTTGTATTTGAACGGCAATAATTTAACAACAGGTGGAGTTTTGAAAAACAATGTATTTCCGGAAGATTCCAGAAGATATTGCGGTATTGGATATGCTTATGCAGCGATTCCAAAAGAAATTGTAACAGCAAACATTGTAGGAAATGTGTGTCAGAAATTTTATCAGACAGATGAAACAGGAAGACATTTCTGTACAGAAGAAAATCGCATGAGCAGATCGGAAATGGAAACACAGATACGTCGATTGTTTGGATTTGGGACGGATGATGAATTGAATGAGATGAGTCTCTGGAATCTGGAATTGCGAGGTGTACTGGAGAGATGCAGTCGTTTGCCGGATAATCCTGTAGATATTAGGCCTAGAGATGTGGAAACAGGAAATACGGATGCATATGAAAGAGGATTTAGAGCTGTAGAGAGTGTTTATAACGGAACACAGGAACTTACAGGATATCTTACAGATCTGGTAACACGCTTTAAAGATAAGGCAAAAGAGGTTATTAGAGATTATGGTCCAAAGGCAATGGAGTTGTTGTATAAGGGGACGGGTCCTTACAATCAGGATGGAATGTCAGAAGTTTATCCGGAGCTTTCTATTGAAAATATGTTGAATACAGCAAAGACAGAAATGCAGAGGGTAATCACTACAACTGTAGCAAGACCGGAGCTAACTATAGGATTCATGGGATTTATTAGAAGATCGGGACTTATACAGTGGAAAGGTGATTTTCAACATGCAATTCAACAGGAAGTAAAACAGAAAATTGCATGCAATCTTCTTGAATCAGATGGAATATGGGAGAGAAAGGTAATAAAACCGATAGAGGATTTTATTGATCAGTGTAGATGTTTTTCGAATAGATGGGAGAGATTAATAAAATTTTACAGAAGTGTTGGAAGTTCTCTTGATGGAGACTATCAGCGATTTTTGAATGAGTCGCAGAGAGAAAATGGTATAAATCTTTGCAATAACGTACATGCATATGGCTGGCTTCAGGAAAATATCCGAAAGAAGATGATGGGAATTGATCTGGAGTGTGTAAAACGGAATCTTGTGGACAGCTTCGCAGAAAATTCTGAAGACTGGGCAAGCAATGAAGAAGGAAGAACCAGAAAAGTGTTTGATGAAGTTATGGCAAGAAGCTGTGAACTTGGAAGCAAAGCTGATTTGTTTGCATCGGATATGTTAAGTGTAGTTTCTTACTTCAACTACATACTGGAGCAGGAACCACAGGAAAATGTCGCGAATAAAGCACGTGAACTGGTACAGGGAATTGTAAGACAGCTGATTGAAAAGAGCAAGCCAACATTTAAAACAGTGCCAGGAGCCTGGAGTGTAATTGATGGATTTCTTTTCCTTCCAGCGGAACTGGAATACAGTAAATTTGCAACACCGATTAAACAGGCTTTTAGAGATGAGTTTGCAAAAATTTGGGGTTTTACAGACTCCTGTATTTTTGCAAATGTATCTGACGTTATATGTTATCAGACTAGCAAAGCAAATGCATTATGTGATCTGCAAGATATTGGAAAATGGGAAGATTTTTATAATAGTTCTTACTATACGATTTCCAGACATTTATGCAATGGGGAATATGTAACAAAATTTACTGAACGTACCAAGAGTGAAATGGAAGAGGATAAAGCACGAAAAGAACAGAAGCCTGTACCAGAATTAAGGTTGACAGCACAAGAAGAGATTCTGTTCGGGACAGGTTTAAGCTGGGAACATTATCCTCCGGTTGCACTTCGAAATTTGGAAAGTAATGAAAAAGAAAAAGAGTTTCTCCGTACGATGTTCGATCCGATTGTTGATTATGCAATGGAAGAAAAACTGATTGAGCGAAAAGAAGATTCCACTCAAAGTTCAGATATTTATGAATATATAGTGCATCTGATTCCGGATGACTGGAATAATCTTGATGTTGAAGATTATGAAAATATCGAACAGGATGGAAAATTTTCAAAAGGAAAAGAGTTGTTTGACTATCTGAAACAACATAATAGATGTTCTACACAACCAGATCAGAAACCAGTTATATTGTCTGATAGTGGTATATTTGCGGGTCCATTTGATTTTTCGAATGCACGCCAGTGTGGTATGAACAGCGATGAGATTGAAGCACAAAGCATCATCTATATGAAACGTATTTTGAGAAAGAATACAGAGTTGTTTCTGGAACTTCGCGAAACATTATGCAGATATTATGAGATTAAAAAGGCATTAGAATTGCGTGAAGAGGATCAGCGATATAAATATCAGGTAAAGCATTTTATTCGCTATTATCAATATGGAATTGTAGTTTACTCAGAGAAAGATATGACATGGCGTTATATGATTAACAACGAAGGAAGGATGAAAACCTTATGTAGATTTGATAGAATTGCGGAAATAAACTATACACCAATAGAGAAAAAATTTTCTCAGATGAACTGGAAAATTTTGATGGCTTTCAAGACATTCACGGCTTTAAACTTTGATGAACTAGAATGTATTGCGAAAGAAAAGGAGATAAGTGAAGACCGCAATGAATTAAATACACTTTTGAGAAAAAATGGAGAAAAACTCAGAAAGTTGGGTAAAAAGTTAAAAACGGATTTTATTGATCCAGCGGGAGAAGATCGTACACCAGAAGAAGCAATTAAATTCTGTCTGAGAATAAGAAATGGAAATGATGACGAAGAATTTTATGTTAAGACGCTGGTGAATATGTATGAGAGTCTGGAGGAGTTTACGTCATTTATAGAACCAGTGCCGGTACCAGAGGAATGGGTTTGTTCATATGGACATCACAATTTGGAAAATCATTGTTTCTGCTCAGTATGTGGAGAAAAAAGAGGATGGAAATGTGAAAGCTGTGGTCATTATAATAACAATAAAATTAGGTTTTGTCCAGAGTGTGGAGCGAGAGCACCAATGAAATAATAAAAATATTGTCATTGAAATATATGACTTTTATTTAGAAAAAGTGAACAGGAGGAGAAGAAATGGCATTAGAAACAATAGATAAGCAGGAGTTGCAGAGAATACTTCAGGTCGGGCAGATTGATGTAGGAAATGAAACTCTGTTTTCCAAAAAAATCAAATTAGGGGTAAGTAAAGATCATCTTACTCTGGTTATCAGTAGCGGTGGAAGTGGTGCTTCTGCAATACGTGAAGCGGTCAGAACAGCAAAGCAAAAACTTGATCCAAGTTATGCAAGTTATATGAAATTTATTATGATCGACTCTGATGGGAAAGAAGTAAAGAAAACAACCAATCAGGTAGGAAGAGCTGATATAGAAGTTTTGAATATTTCTACACCGGGGGCTTCAGAAAGACTGAGATTGGAAAATAGAAATGATTTCTTCAAGAGATTTGTACACCGAGGTTATAATGTTACAAAATTAGGACCGGATGGAGCAGGAAGAGATCGTGCGACCGGAAAAATAAAATTTTATGATGATGCAGAGGGCGGAAGTACAAACGATGTTAAGTTCCGCAATATTATCCAGGCAGTTTTTAATACAGATTGGAGTGACAAAAAGAATCTGCCAGTTGATATTATGATTCTGGCTGGCTTGTCAGGTGGAAATGGAAGTGGAACGTTTGAAGAACTTGCTGTGCATGCAAGAGAGGCCTGCAAAAAATCAGGTGCTTCTGCAGTCCGTGTGTTTGGATATCTTTTCCTACCAGATACGGTGGAAGCTTTTGAAGAATCAAATCCAGATGTACTCAGTGCCATTTATGTAAATGGATATTCTGCATTGAAAGAACTGGAAAGCTACATGTCTATACCGGCTTCACAGGGAAGAAGTGAAGAATTTTATTCCAGAGACGGTGTAACGACCATTGAATGTAATGATGCAAATCGTATGTTTGATTATCCGGTTTTGATTTCCGGAACTTATGAAGAAAGCAAATCTATGATGGCAGAGTCTATTATCAACCTTGCTATTGAGAGTGAGGGAACTTTCAGTCAGAACTCTTTTTACAGTAATAGTGAGACGAACCGCACAACTTATCTTTCCGGTAATAACTTAACAGTGGGTGGTGTATTGAGAAATGATGTGTTTCCGGAAGATTCCAGGAGATACAGTGGAATTGGTTATGCATATGCGGCAATTCCGGATCAGATAGTAACTGCTAATGTGGTAAGCAATATCTGTCAGAAACTTTATCAGAAATCAGAAGAAACACAGACAGATGGAGCAGCAATCCATTTCTGTACGGAAGAAAACCGTATGAGTAAATTTGAGATGGAAACACAGATCCGTAAACTGTTTGGATTTGATTCCAAAAGCGAACTGAATGAGATGAGTTTTTGGAACCTGAAACTCAAAGGTGCACTGGAGAAATGCAGCCGTCTGGATAACAATCTGGCAGAGATTACCGAAAAAGAAGTAATAGCAGGAAATATAGGCACTTATGAAAAGGGATTTAATGCTACGGAACGTGTGAATATCGGAACCCCGGAACTCACACAATATCTTGCAGATCAGATAAAATTCTTTAAAGAAAATGCAAAACAGGTTATTAAAGATTATGGTCCAAAGGCAATAGAGCTGTTATACAAAGGTGCTGGTCCTTTTAATAAAGATGGGGTACCGGAATCTTATCCGGAGATTTCTATTGAGAATATGTTAAATACAGCAAGAACAGAGCTGCAGAATGTGATCAGTAAAACGGTAACAAGGCCGGAATTATCTAAAAAATTCATGGAATTTATCACAAAAGCAGGTCTTACAAAATGGAAGGGAGACTTTCAGAATGCAGTTCAGCATGAAATAAAACAGAAGATTGCACAGAACATCCTTGCACCAAATGGGGCATGGGAGAAACAGCTGACAACTCCAATGGAAGATTTCGTTAATCAGTGTAAACGCTTTGCAGAAAGTCTGGAAACTTTATCGAATTTTTACAAGAGTGCGGGAAGTTCTCTTGATGCAAAAAGTTACGAGCAGTTTCTGGCAGCATCGCAGACTGGAAACTGTGTAAATCTCTGCAACAATGCAAATGTATATGAGTGGGTTCAGAAGAATATCAGAAAGAAGATCAATGGAATTAACCTGGATGATGTAAAGCAGAATATTGTAGACAGCTTTGTGGAAAGATCTGGAGATTGGGTAAGTAATGCAGAAGGAACCACCAGAAAAGTGTTTGATGGAGTCATGGCAAAGAGCTGTGAACTTGGAAGTGGAGCAGGTGGTACAACAGCGATTACATTGACAGCAACTTCTTATTTTGATTATGTCCTGGAACAGGAACCGCAGGAGAATGTTGCAAATAAAGCACGTGAACTGGTTCAGGGAATTGTACGACAGCTGATTGAAAAGAGCAAACCGGCACTTAAAACTGTGCCAGGATCCTGGAGTGCAGTGAACAGCTTTATACTTCTTCCAAAAGCACTGGAAGGAAGCAAATTTGCAGCACCAATCAAGCAGGCCTTTGCAAATGAACTTGCACAGATTAGTGGTAATAAAGCTAACAAACCGTCAATCTCATCAGCTGTATCGGATATTGTATGCTATCAGACCAGTGTGGCAAATGCTTTATGTGATTTGGTAGATATCGGAAAGTGGGAAAGTTATTATAACAACGCAAACGATACCGTTTCCAGACATTTATGTAATGGAGAGTACATCACGAAATATACAGAACGTACAAAAAGTAAAATTGAGGAAGATAAAGCACGAAAAGAGGAAAAACCGGCTCCGAAATTGCTGTTAACAGAAGCAGAAGAGATGTTGTTTGGAACGGGGTTAAGCTGGGAGCATTATCCACCGGTTGCCCTGCGTAACGTAGAAAAAAATGAAAAAGAAAAAGAATTCCTTCGTACAATGTTCAATCCTATCGTTGAATATGCAATGAAAGAAAAATTGATTGAGCGTAAAAGAAATCAAACAGTAAGTTCTGACATTTACGAGTATATAATACATCTGATTCCGGATGACTGGAAAAATCTGGATGTTTCCGATTATGAAAATATTGGAGCAGACGGAAAATTTTCAAGAGGAGAAGAATTGTTCAACTATCTGAAACAGCAGAATACAGTTTCAACAAAAGCAGATCAAAAGCAAATTGCATTGTTTGGCAGTGGTATGTTCGAAAGACCATTTGATTTTTCAGTTGCACGTCAGAGTGGTATGAACAATGATCAGATCGAGGAACAAAGTCTTATCTATATGAAACGTATTTTGCGAAAGAATACGGAGTTGTTTCTGGAATTACGTGAGACGCTTTGCAGATATTATGAAATCGTAAAAGTATTGGAACTTCGTGAAAAGGATCAGAAGTACAGATATCAGGTAGAAAAATTTATCCGCTATTATCAGTACGGTGTTGTAGTTTATTCAGAGAAAGATATGACATGGCGTTATATGATTAACAATGAAGGAAGTATAAAGACCTTGTGCAGATTTGATACAATTGCGGAAACAAACTATACACCAATAGAGAAAAAACTTGCACAGATGAACTGGAAAATTCTGATGGCGTTTAAAAAGTTTACAAATTTAAATTTTGATGAACTGGAACGTATTGCGAAAGAAAAGCAGATTAGTGCCGATCGTAATGAACTGAATATGCTTTTGAAGAAAAATGGAGAAGAACTCAGAAAACTGGGCAAGAAGTTAAAAACGGATTTTATTGATCCGGCAGGTGAAGACCGAGAACCGGAAGATGCGATTCGCTGGTGCTTAAAACTCAAAAAGGATGATGAAGAGTTTTATGTTAAAACGCTGGTGAACATGTATGAAATCCTGAAAGAGTTTACTCCGGAACAAAAAATGGAAACAGTACCTGAAAAAGGCTGGGATTGTCCAGAATGTGGACGCCATAACGATGCAGACTTTACAATATGTCCGAAGTGTGGCACACCAAAACGAAAGAAACAGGATGAGATCCAGGATTGGGATTGTCCAAAATGTGGACGTCATAATGATGCAGATTTTGCGATATGTCCAAAATGTGGTACAGCAAAACCAGATGAGATCCAGGATTGGGATTGTCCAAAATGTGGACGTCATAATGATGCAGATTTTGCGATATGTCCAAAATGTGGTACAAAAAGAAATTAAAAAACAATGCTGATGGCATCCCAAAGGGGTGCCTATAGCTGTCATAAGGAATTTAAACAGATATAAGATTGGAGGGAGATTATGCCAATATTTCCAGATGAAACGTATGATGCACTTCTGGTTGTGATGGATGATCGCAGTCGGGGAAAGACGGACTATTTCCATAAAAAACTTCAGGAAACTTTTGATAAAAGAAAGTATATTTACTATGAGAACAGTAACTCCAGTGAGGAAGAGTTGTGGAATGATATCGAGCAGAAACTGGATACGGAAGAAATTATATTGCCGGTCAGTCAGCGTGTAATATTTTGCAATTATATTGATATTGCTGATGTAGATGAGGAATGGTTTCAGAGTTTTCAAAGACGTATGGAAGTTTTTAAAGCACGTGGAATGGTGCATGATATGTCGCAGCATTATCATTTGAATTTTTTCAGGTATCAGGCAAGAAAAATTTTAGGAGAAGAAAAACAAAGAGAAGTTTTTCAGGTTCTGTTAAAACTTTGGAATATAGAATATCAGTATATGCGTCATTCAGAATTTCTGATATATGCCGGAGGATTAAGACCGAATATTATGGAGCAGGAACAGGAAAAGGGAATACTTCGATTTCTGGAACTGCTCAGTATACGTGATTATAATAAGACAATCAATGTAGAACAATTTAGACAATCTTTATTTGTGCTTGGAGAAACGGAGTATTACGAACGGCATGCACAAAAATGCGAAGAGGAACTGAAAAAATTAGATTCGTGGAGTAGACATGCAAAAGATGAAAATCTTAATGATTTTGCAAGCGGTTTAAATAGTATTGTTTCAGAGTGTACAAGAAAATTACAGGAAAGAATGCAAATTTTTCAGAAAGAATCTGGGCTTTATCCGATGAGTACACGTGACTATATTAAAGAAGGGGGACTCTTTCGCAGAACAAGATACGTCCGTCCGCAAGGAGTACCAGGACGTTTACGTGCTGAAAAGAAAAAAGAAATTATAAGTTTTTGCAATCAAATTAAAAATAGTGAAGAGAAAGAAGAATGGAAAAAAAGTCTTGCATTACAGCTTCATTATCCAGACCTGTTGAAACTTTCTCAGGAGTGGAATGATGGAAAAATCCAGACCATGTTGAAAAATTCTATAAATAATTATATGGCAGAATTACAACTTGGGGAAGGACAACTGACTGTGGAAGAATGTGAGATATTTCAAGCAGCGATTTACAGCTGGTTTGAAGAGTTTGCACAGGAAAATCTAATAAAAGAAAAAATGAGAGAAATGAGAGAAGAAAAGGAAGGAAAAAAACTTCAGCTTGAGGATGAATTTAGAAGAGCAAGTATTTTCCCGGATATTCGGACTTGCTTCTCTCAGATAAAGATAAATACAAGATTTCAAGTTCCATCTGTCGTACAGGCACAAGAGGTAGAACAAATCGCAATGATAAACAGTGAAATAGGACAGGAGTGGCAGACGAAAGGATATGATATAGCTGGAGTCCGTGACGAAAAGACAGCAGTCATGAATAATATGTATCCATATGAAATAGTCTATATGAAATTTGGGAAGTATATTGACTTGACAAGTGAACAGACAGAACAGCAATTAAGAATGGTATTTCGCTAAAGGAGAAAAGTATGCTGAAAGACAGAATTGTAGTGGATGAAAACGGATTCCAAGTGAACAGAGAGAGTGCTGATCCGGAAAGAAAAGCATACTATGCGACGTTTACACTGGCTGATGAAGAAATTGATAAAAGTCAGGGGAAACAAATTAAATATTGGGATGCAATGAATCCTTATTCGCAGAGAGTACAGCCAAATTCCTATGTGTATATATGGGAAACGAAGGATGAAATCATGGTGGATGAGTGCAGGATTTATCTTGGAAATGGAAGAGCTAAGCCGAGAATTTCATGGAGTATTGAAAAGGAACAGGCATATGGTGATTATGCGTATATGATTCGTCTTAAGTGGATAGATCATCAGTCGGATCGTATTCATAGCAGTCATATTTGGCTGAAAAACAGTCAGAATGGCAGAAAGTACAGTTTTCTAACAGAATATATCGCACCAGAAAACGGAAGAGAAGAAGATTGTTATATTATTGAAATTCTACCTGGAAGAGCAAATCCGAATACTCTTGTGATTGAAGGGGATGAAATTCTTTTGGAAAAATATGCGATAGTGAGATAAGGGCAGGAATAAATTATGATATACAATTATTATTGTACCAATTGCGGACATGAATTACGTGGAGTAGATATTATATTTGATCTGGCACAGATGCTGGACTTACATTCTGGAAACGGAGAAGATCTGTTTATTAAATTTTCGCCGATAGATCTGCAGGAACTTGCACAAAGAGACGGGCAGACACTTGCTGATGGACAGAAAGTACGTTTAAAACTTACTCTGTATGATCTTCTTGGATATATCGCTCAGAATTTTAAAGAAACATATAATCAGGAAGCGATGCAAAGTTTGACTTATGAAGAATTTGAACAGGTTACGTCAATGGCAAAACTTTTAAAAAGCAGTGGCCTGCAGAATGCAGATGTTCAGACTGAAAATATCAAAGCTTTAGTTGACGCAATTATTGCAAAACTTGAATTTCAAGAGAGAACAGATCCGGAAGTTGCAGAAGATGACTGGAAACAGGATACTATGAATTATAATTTGTATTTTTGGGTTGAACCAGAGTACTTTGAAGGAACAGAGTGGATTTATACGATAAAGTATTCATCAGAAGAAAGACCAGCCAATCTCCTTCCTTTTTCTTACCAGGGGAGAAAAATTCGTGGATATTGTCCAGAATGTAACAAACCGGTGCTGGATGGCTCGGGAAAATACGAACATTTTTTGGTCGGATTTCTTGGAGCACAGAGTGCAGGAAAGACATCGCTTTTTGTGAGTATGATTAATGATCTTCCTAATTATTTTGGAAAGCTGGGTATTGAATTACCGGAAGTATTATGCGACGGAAAATATGAAAAAGTAAAAAATGCCATTGAGTTTAACAAAAAAGGCTGGGCAGTTGGAAAAACAGATGCAAAAGCCACCATCGAAACCTATAATGCATCATTGCTTGTGAAAAAAAAGCAGGGAGGCAGAAGTATTATTCTTTCGTTTATCGATATTGCCGGAGAACTTTGCTATGATCAAACGATAGGGAGTGTCAGTCTAGAAGCATTACAAAAATTTCCACTTATTGTATCCTGTCATATGTACATGCTTTGTACTTGTGTATCACAGAAAGGATATGGAGAAGCGGATGAGGATGCAGCAGAGATTGACAATCTGGCATTGATGCAGATTGCTAATGGAATTTATGAACAGAGAAAAAATAAAGACACAGTACCTCCAATGTGCATTGTAATTACAAAAGTTGATATGGCTTCTGGAGATATGCAGAGTCAGTCAATGGATTCAACAGATAATCCATTTGACAGAGCCAATATGCCGGAACTGAATGGACGTTCTACAAAAAAGGGAGATGCATTTGATCTTCTTGAGCAGATGAAATATTTGAAAGATATTTATGCAACTGTTTCAAACAAAGATATTCTGGAATCTCTGAACTGGTGTAAAACGACATATGAAAACAATAAATATATGACGTATATAGCAATTATTTCCTGTTCAGCTCTTGGAATGCCAGGAAGAAAATATGTTCAGGAAAAGTATGATTTTGAAAATGACGGAGATCATTTCAGACCAATGCATCTGAGCAAAATATGGAGCTGGATTTTATGTAATATTGGCATGATGCCAGTGTGTGAAAATTATTATCTGTCATATATCCCCTCTTTTGGTGAAGGATTTCATATGGAGGATGAAAGAAATCAGGAGTATCCGGTAAGAAGAGTTTTCGAGGAAAAGGAAGAAGAAAACCGAACAAAGGCGGTTTATAAGTTATACTTGAATCCATCGCAGGCAGACAGGGATTTATATCTGTACCATATGGATGAGCCAACAGGATTGGATAAATTCTTAAAGAGACATAAAAAAAGAAGACTGGATATTTTAAATAACATAGGAAAAACAAGAAATAGCTAAGGGGGAGAAAAACGTGAAAAATCAATATTGGGGAAGCATCCATGTATTGCCAGACCAAACACAAACGAGTGAAACAGATGCAAGAATGCGAGAATTTTTGTCAAGCCTTCATTTTAAATCACCAAGAAGTTTTTTGGATGATGTGGGAAAATGGTATAACGGACTGAGTAGCAGTTATTCTTCGATGTTTTTAAATGTAGGATATGTAGATAAGTATACGAATCTTCCGGCAACAAAGGATTTTCATGTAAGTATATATGGAGTTAGTGGAATTCACAATATCAGGAGAATTAGTCGATATATAAATTATTATGTAAGTAAGGAAGAAACTCTACTCGGGCAGGATTTTTTTCCGTATATTTTTGATAGTTTCTATTTTTCGGAAGAAGAAGCAAGAGATACTTCTGAGAATGTAACAACATTGCTGGATAAAAAAGTTTCAGTTGACAAAAAGAGAAATGCTCATATTGAGATTAAAGAAAAAGACCGTGATTTAATATGTCATATTGTAGAGCGGCTTTGGTCCAGCCAGATAGAAGATGTAGGAACACGTCTGGTGCTGTGTATAAATGAACAGGAAATTCAATCCAGGTCAGAAGAATTATTAAAGCAGATCTATCTGTTGCTTCCACAAAAACTGCGTATGAATATGGGGTTCTGCACCAACTCTAATCCAAAAGATATAGCATATCTTAGTGGTGAATGTGAACTTCCGGTACATATTTTTACTATGAAGGTTGAAGACATAGAAAAAACAAAACAAGAATTTGCGGCAGCAGAATTTAAATATCCGGTGGTTCTTTTTGACGTGGAGAATCCGGAAAAAGAGGTATGTGATCCGCAACGTCTGAAGCTGATTGAGGAGTTAAGCTATAAATTATCACCTACTTCTGATGCAAAGCTTGCCTATGCAGAAAAACGGATTTTGCAGGAAGAGCGTGGTGCACAGGTTTCCTTTAAAAATTTGCAGAAAATATTTGAAAGACTGAACAGCAAGGGATTCTGCTGGTGGGAGAGAGATGATCTGGAAAGCATTGAAGATATTTTCCATTCATATCAGGATCAGCAGGAAATGATGGACAATGAAGTTCTGAAAAAAGAGGCAATAGATACTTTTTATCAGAAGTTATTGCCTTGGAAAGAATACGCCAGACAGCTTGCAGATGTTGTATTGAATGAGCAGTATGAAAACCGTGAGGAGATTCTTCCGTTTTTTGCTACAGAGCTGCAGTATGCAAAGATTCTGGATTCGCTGGAATATGTCAGGAAAAATGTGGCAGATGAAGCAGCTGCACATGAACAGATGATGCTCGAAGAAGCAGACCGGAAATACCAGGAAAGTCAGAAGCTTCATACACAGGAAATAGAAAAACTGAGAGAAAGTCATGCAGAAATTCTGGAAAAGAAGGATCAGAGTATCAGTCAGCTGGAGCAGGATCTGAGAGAACAGGAAAGGAAATTCCAGGAAGAGAAAACGGCATATGAACAAAAACTGCAGGATGAGAAAAAGAAAAGAGAGGCTGTTTTAAATGAACAGAACAGTGGAACAAATTCCAGAAAGCTGAGACAAAAAGAAGATGAAATTGCAGAGAAAAACCAGAAAATAAGTCAGCTGCAGAAACAGCTTGAGGAAAAAGCGTCCGGCAAAGGATCGGACGGCGAATGGAGTCGTCTGAAGAATGAAAAACAAAACGCTGAATATGAGGCGGAAAAGCAGAGCAAGAATGCAGAAAAGTATCAACAACAGAAAAATATTTTTATGGGAGTCAGCATAGGAGTTGGCGTTCTGGCAGCCGGTGCTTTGATTGCGGCAATTGTTTTTGGAATGAAATCCGGTAAAGTCGGGAGGCTTGAGAGCGAAAAAGTGCAGATAGAAAGCCAGAATGAACAGCTGGAAAGTGAAAAAGTACAGTTGGAGAGTCTGATGAATGAAAAGGAGTCTGAACTGGAACGTCGAAAAGCAATGGAAACAGAGATGGAAACGGAGAGCGAATCTGAAACTCAAACCGAAACAGAATACCAGACCGGAGACGAAACGGAAAATCCGGAAGGAGTGCAGACAGAAGAAGGAAGCCTTAGCCAGGACGGACAGGAGACGTCAGAAACAACAGGAAATTCATTGGAAGATAACGGGGATCCGAATTATGGAGTAGATCTTAGGGGTCAATCGCCGCAATCGAACTATTAAGAAACAGAAAGAATATGCTTGCATTCTTTGAATGATGAATGCAAGCATAAAATTTAATGTGGCATGAAAGCAAAGGAAGGGATTTACATATGAGGCAAATGTGGTTATTGCTTCCTCAGAAAAGTATGCTGGAAGCATTTAAAAAGAGAATAGAAAGCCTGGGAGATCAGCGATGGAAGTGCTTTTTTGGCCGACCGGACAGGGCAATGAATCTTGAAAATCAGGAGATAGAAGTTTATCTGATCGGAAATTTTCATGAAGATATAAAAACGGAAAGTTTTCTGGAAAGAGCAAAAAATACATCAGAATTTATAAAAGCATATGGCGGAAAACTCACAGGGATTTATGGATATTTATTTTTCCCGGAAGAGGATGAAAAAAAGCAGGAAGTATGTAATCAGCTCTGTAAGATTGAGGCAGGTATGAAAAATGCACATGCTGCATTGAATCATGTGGTTCTGGTTTCGGAAAAGTACAAAGATGCTCAGGAGCGGTTGCTGGACATGCTGCTTGATATTACACAGAATCAGGAAATAAAAAACAGCCAGGATTTTTTGTTTGGTAAATGGAGACTTTTAAAACAGGAGTCCAGAACAGAGCGAGCATCTTATTGTTACAATGGTTTTGGCTACCATAAGATGATGGCGGAATACCGGGATCGAGACAGAATCGTAAGAAAAGCCATTCAGAATCTGCTTTTGGAAAACAGATGGCTGAACACAGAGGAGAGTGCTACAGCAGAAGAAGTCCTTGAAGAAGGAAGAGTAACAATTCTGGAAAAGCAAAAGGAGATTTCTGTTTTTGAAATCATAAAAGAATATACTGTTTTGCCGGAAAGCAGTGTGGATATCACAAGAGCAGAAATTAATGCAAGGAAAATCAAAAATTTTGAGCAGTCTTTTATAAAAGCACAGAAAGTAGAACAGGGACGGCAGAAATTAGAGAAACGTTTTCAGAATTATTGCCAGTGGGTAAAAGAAAAAACACAGAGCTATCTTTTGGAGTATGGTCCTGTTGTCGCGAAACAATTTCTGTATGGAGACAGGAACACTTCTGGAGTGCTGGAACGGATCAAAGCAGAACTGAAAAAGCAAATAGAAGAAAATATTCCGGAAAGAAAAAGAAGACCGGTTCGTCAGATTGTGGGGCTGATGACAGAAGCGGAAGAACAAAAGAAAATCGCATTGTGGAAAGAAGATTTTCACAGAGCACTGGAATCGGAGATTGCGGTTGAGATTGTAAAACAGTTTTTGGAACAGGGAGATGACGGAACGGTTTTTTCGGAAATTCAGAAGTATGGAAAGCGAGTATCTGAGCTTGCAGAATATCTGGAAAATGCTAAGAAACAGGAAGAAAATCCAAATAATGGCCGGTATGAAGTGATAGAAGGAGTTCAGGATGCTGAAATCGAAAAATGGGCAGATAATCGGATCACAGTATGGATGCGGAAAGATCAGATCTGTGAGAGGATAAGACAAAAGATTGTAAATATTATTCTGAGCGGCCCGATAGATGTTGAAAAAACAGCAGCATCGGAAATCGAAGGAAATGTTACAAAAAAAGCAGGAATAACGGTAGAGCACTGCATTGAAGAGACGAATCAGGCGTGTGGTGTGGCAATTGTGAAAAAATTGCTGGAACAGAGCAGGCCAATGTTAAATATGGATACACGAGATAAAAATCGTTGTGCATATATTTTCCTGCCGGAAGAACTGGCAAGAAAAGAAAAATGGGAAGAAATAATGGAGACTTGCAAACCATGGTTTCCTCAGATTCATATTCAGGTAGAAAAAACAAAAAACACAGAAAAAATAAGCTGTATTCAGACAAGTTTGGCAAATTCTGTATACGACTGGAAAAAGATGCAGCCAGAGTTGAAAAATATAACTTTAGAGAGGTCTGCTGTTTCGAAAACAGCAGAGCAGACAAAACAGAATGTGCAAACCAGGGCAAATGAGCAGAGTGCAAAAAATATCCAGACAAATAGAAAGGCAGCAGAATCTTCTGATCAGAATGTATCACAATCTTTTAGAAGGGTATTAGAAAATGCGGAGAAAACGGCATCGGAACCAGTACGGCTGAATCCAAGATTCTGTAAATTCTGCGGTGCTCAGTTAAAAAAGGGAACGGAAAAATTCTGTCCGCTTTGCGGAAAAAGTTTGTATAGAAAATGATGGAGGAGAAATGACATGGCTGCTAATTTGAGAAAGACAAACAAATGTTATCGCTGTGGAGCTGAAATTGAACCGGGCTCCAGATATTGTATGGAATGTGGTGCTCCATTAAAGAAACCGCATGGAAATGGTATGATTGCCGGTGTTGCAGCTGCTTTGGTGATTGTAGCAGTGTTTGGTGGAAATGCATTCAAAAAAAATGCAAAAGAAGCAGATACAGACACGGATGTCCAGACAGAAAGTCTGGTTTCCGATGTGGATTTTGAAGACCAGATGACAGAAACACAGGAAACAGAAGAAACAACTCAGAAGATTGATGCGGATATTAGTGCAGTTGACAGTGAAACATGTACACTTCAGGGAACGCTTTATTATACAAGTAAAATGGAAGATCCGGTTCTGGTCTTAAAAGATACAAAGTCGGTCTATTTAAACAGTACATCCGGCGAAAGAATCCTTTATAATGCAGTTTCCAGTATTTCAATCTCTTCTTATCCGGTGAAGGAGAAGATGATGCAGCGATATAATAATGTCGAAGTAGCACTGGAAGGCAGTTTATGGGCAGAAGATGACACAATTTATATGGATGTAGAAAATATTTACGGAGAAGCAAGGGAAGAAGAAACGGAAAAGGAAACACAGAAAAAAACGGAAAAAGCAACGGAAAAGAAAACCGATAAAAAAGAAAGCAGTTCAGAAGATCTGACGAAAAATGATTATATAATTCCTGACAGTGATAAGAAATATCTGACAGATGCAGATGTGGAAAATCTGACATTACGTGAGATCAATTATGCGAAAAACGAGTTATATGCAAGACATGGAAGAAAATTTGATTCAAATGAACTGCGAACTTATTTTGAAAGTAAGTCATGGTACAGAGGAACGGTAGATCCGGAAGATTTTTCAGTAAGCTGTTTTAATCAGTATGAAAATGCAAATGCAGCTTTTCTGAATCAGAAAGAAAACGAGCGTGGGGTTTATCAGTTAGATAAATAAGAGGAGAAAACTTATGAAAGATAAAAAGCAAATGGTATGGATCATCAGCATTGTATGTATCATTCTGGCTGTTGCTTTTTGTGCCGTCAGTATTGTGAAAATGAATCGTCTCCAGAAACAGGCAAGAGATCTGGAAACCGAAGTTGCCAGATTAATGTCAGAACAAAATGAAACACAGGCAGAGACACTGACCGAAACGGAAGAAACGAAAGAAACAAAAAAAACAAAGAAGAAAAAGTCTAAGAAAGCGAAAACAGAAACAAATACAGAAACCGAAACAGAGGCAACCGAAACGGGGACAGATACGGAAAGTGATGTGCAGACGGAAAAAAGTACAGAAGCACAGAATGGACATGTGGTTGCCATTGATCCGGGACATCAGGGAAGCTGGGTGAATATGAGCGAACAGGAGCCAAGTGGTCCTGGTTCTTCGGAGATGAAAGCAAAAGCAACGACAGGAACGCAGGGAAGATATACAGGGGTTCCGGAGTATCAGCTTAATCTTGACATCTCACTGGCACTGCAGAAAGAGCTGGAAAATCGTGGGTACAGAGTTGTAATGGCAAGAACGGACAACGACACGGCGATCAGCAATTCAGAAAGAGCCCTGAAGGCATATGAAGAAGGGGGAGAAATTTATGTGAGAATTCATGCAAATGGAAGCGATGATAGCAGTGTGAATGGAGCACTTGGAATGACACCATCTTATGAGAATCCATATGTGGCAAATCTGGCAGAGGAAAGTTATCGACTGACAGAGTGTATTTTGAATACGTATTGTAATGAAACAGGATTTAATAATCTTGGAATTCAATATCACGATGATATGACCGGCATTAACTGGAGCAAAATCCCGGTTATGATTCTTGAAATGGGATTTATGACAAATGAACATGACGATACTGCAATGCAGGATGCAGATATGCAGGCAAAAATGGTTTCAGGAATTGCAGATGGTATTGATTTGTATTTTGGAGATAGTCAATGAGTAAAGAAAAAGTAAAGCAATATGTTTTTTTAACGATCCTGATGAGTGTGATCAATTTTTGCGTTGCGGGTGTACTGGTTGGAACAACCGTTATTAATTTGAAAGGGGCAGAAGCAGCAGAAGAAAATATTCAGCAGTTAAATCAGCAAATAGCTGTCATAAATCAGGAAACGGAAAAGCAAACAGAAAAACAAACGGAAATTCTGGTGAAAGAAACATCAAAAGAGCTTACCGTTCCATCAGAAGAAAGTAAAACGGAAGAAGAGACGGAAGGTGAAACAGACTCAGAAAGTAACAGTGAACAAGGAAGTGATTCGGAAACAGCAGCGGAGATGTGGAATCTGGATCTGGATTCCCTGGTAAGTGATGCAGAAGCGAACGGTGAAAAATGGGCAGTCAGTGTTCAAAATTTGAGCGATGGTTCCGTTTGTGAAAAAAATGGGAAAGTTTCCATGCAGTCAGCCAGTGTGATCAAAGTGTTTATTATGGCAACTGTATATGATCGAATTTGCTATCCGCAGAATAAACAGACAGCGATTTATGTTTCAGAGCAGTATGATGGGGAATTACGAGATCTTTTAAGCAATATGATAACGGTCAGTGATAATGATGCAGCAAATCGTCTGGTTGAATTGCTGGGAAACGGTGATTTTAATGTCGGGAAAGAGGTTGTCAATGCATTTTGCAGTGCGAACGGATACAGTAATACGCATCTCGGAAGGCGATTTATGGATACGAATCCGGCAGATGACAATTATACCAGCTCTTCGGATTGTAGAAAAATTTTGAGTGATATCTATAATGGTGTATGTGTAAACAGCGAAGCTTCTGAAAAGATGCTGCAATTTTTAAGTGCTCAAACCAGAAAAGGGAAAATCCCATCTGGTATTCCATCTGGAATTCAAAGTGCCAATAAAACAGGAGAGATGCCGGAAGGATATGGATTTGGCTGTATCGAAAATGATATTGCCATTGTTTTTGGTGAACAGCAGGATTACGTGATCTGTATTTTGTCAAATGATCTTGGCGGAAGGAATGAAAGTGCTATTGAGAGGATTAGAAATATTTCATCATATGTGTATGAAGTTTTGAAATAGTATCGGCAGTGTTTATATACGTGAAGATGAAATGTATGAAAGATACGAGAGGAGAGAAGAAGGAGTGAAATGCAGAAAATGTGGAAGTGAACTGGATTCGGATTCTGTTTTTTGTCCGGAATGTGGGACGAGAGTTGAAAGACCGGTGGAAAACAATTCCGGTAATATTGTGAGGGATAATGTAAACAGTGGTACAACGGCTGATATTCCAAAACAGACAAAAAGAGGAAATACTTTACTCAAAATTGTGATAGCCATATTGATCGTAATTATATTAAAGAGTGTTGTGTTTAAAGAAAATAAGCAGACGGCAGGAGAGGATAAGGATTTTCAGTCCAAAATGGCAGAGACTGTGAAAGAAACGAAAAACACAGAAAGTCTCATAGAAAATATTGCAAAAGAAACAGCTAAAAATATTGTGAAGGAGACAGAAAGAAAAGCAGAAAGTGAAATAGAAATCGAAACAGAAAGCGAATATGATGCAGAATTCTATAAAGATGCACTGGATTCGATCAATGATTCGGTATGGCTGCAAGGTACTGTGGCAGAGGACGGAGAAACGTTAATGTTAGAGAAGAGTGTCAATATCTGTGCAGAAGATGAAAAAAATGAGAAGAAGCGTAAAGATAATATTAAAAGTGTAAAGATATTTTCAGACGAGCCGGAGATCGGTGAGGCAAAAGCAGACCCGGAAACAATGAAAGGAGCAAAAGTCAGAATTAATGGAGCGGTATTCTTTATGGGCGATTCTGTTGTAATGTATGCGAATGATGCTGTAGTACTGGAAGAAGCTGTTTCGGAAGAGCAAAAGGTCCATACTTACATTTTGCTTCAGAAAGATTGTACCTGGGATGAAGCATTTGAAGAATGTAAAAGAATGGGTGGTTATCTGGCAAGAATTAATACAGAAGAAGAATGGAATCAGATTAAGAAGCAAATCAAAGAAGAAGGAAAAGAAAAAATCCAGTTTTTCCTTGGTGCAAGAAGAAACAGCGGTGAAAAAGAATACTATTGGGTAGATGAGGACAATGAATTTACAGGGGATCGACTGGATAATAATGATGAGCAGTGGTGTAAAGATGTATGGCTGAAAGGTGAGCCAAGCTATTATGATTCCAGTGTCAAAAAAGATGAAGATCGTCTGAATATTTTCTACTATTCGCAGGAAGATAAATGGGTATTCAATGATGTACCAAATGATATTTTGGATGCAGTTCCACAGTTTAAAGAGAGAATCGGTTATATTTGCGAAATAGAAGAATGAGTTTTGAGGAAATAAGATGAAAAAAAAGATAATGTACGCATTGATGTTTACACTGATCTGCATATGTGCAATTGTGATTGGAAAAATAAAGTTTTCGGGAACAGAAAAACAACAGCCATCTTCGTTGGTTTCAGAAACAGATAATTTAAAGGATAGCGAATCAAATTTTGTTGAAGAAGAAACGGAAAGAAGTACGCAAAAGACAGCAGAAGAGCAGGAAATAATATTAGAAAAGGAAACAACATCAGAATCGCCGCAAACGGAGACAGCAGAATCACAGCAAACAGATTTGGTAAATCAGATAGACTATGCACTGGAAAAAATGACAGTAGAGCAAAAAGTGGCACAATTATTTATTATTACTCCTGATGCACTGACAGGTATTACCGGTGTATCAGCAGCGGGTGATGCCACTTATGCTGCATTACAGCAGTATCCGGTAGGAGGTCTGGTTTATTTTGAAAATAATCTGCAGTCATATGAGCAAATTTCAGAAATGCTCCATAATGTACAGCAGTACAGTATGGAAATCTCAGGATTGCCATTGTTTCTGGCTGTAGATGAAGAAGGAGGAACGGTAGCACGGATCAGTGGGCAGGGATATGGTATAGAACCGATTGAAGATATGGCAGCAGTGGGAGCATCAGGAGATTACGAAAGAGCTCAGGAAATTGGTACTTACATAGGAAGTTATCTTAGTGATCTGGGCTTTAATGTTGACTTTGCACCATGTGCAGATGTGTTGACAAATCCGGCAAATACCGTAGTTGCACGCAGGTCTTTTGGCAGCGATGCAGCTCTTGTGGCTGAAATGACGGATTTGCAAAGAAAAGCAATGGAGCAGGAAGGAATTATAGGGGCATTAAAGCATTTTCCGGGACATGGTGCGACAAGTGAGGATTCTCATCAGGGATTTGCCTATATCCAGAAGACAGAGGAAGAACTGGTGAATAACGAATGGATTCCTTTTAAAAAAGGAATTGAAGAAGGGGCGAAGATGATTATGGTCGGCCATATTGTTTGTTCTGAAATAACCGGAACAGAAGATCCTTCTTTGTTGTCTTATTATATGGTAACAGAAATTCTGAGACAGAAAATGGGATTTCAGGGACTTGTTGTTACGGATGCTCTGAATATGGGAGCGATTGCCAATTATTATACGTCTGCCCAGGCAGCTGTCAAAGCAGTTCAGGCAGGTGTGGATCTGCTTTTGATGCCGTCTGATTTTTCAGGTGCTTATCAGGGGGTTCTGAATGCAGTTTATAACGGAGAAATTTCAGAGGAACGTTTAAATGAATCCTTGTATCGGATTCTTCAGGTAAAAAATGAAATGAGAGTGCACGGAAAATATTAAATAAAATGTGAATCTACTTCAATTGCATATCTGAGGGTTGCAGGAAATGAATAGAAACTGCGATGAAGCAGAGTAAAGTGGGATGTGTCTAGAAAGAAAACCGGACGTGTTTTGAGTACCTTATTCCCGAAAGCAAAGTTACACAATCATAATACAATAGATGCCTTGAACCAAAGGGAGATAAATGGTAGTATATCTACAAAGTATTTTCCTGATGTTTGGGGCATTTTTATTTGTTTTATCCTGAGCAAACGGGAAAATCAACAAACAAGACTGGGGGACTACAAGTTGATAAAGATGGATCGTCAGAAGTTTATCCGGCCGGATCGTCAGATGGTTCGGATATCCAGGAAGAAGCTGATCATACCGGAGCGTGAGGCAGCCACACAGCGGATGCTGGCTGGATTGCAGAGGGAAACAAAAACAGCAGATATAGCAAAGACAGAAAAAACAGCAAATGAAAATATAGTAGAAGCTGTAAACGCAGCAAACAAAAATATAGAAAATGCAGTAAATACAGCAGCCACAGAACATCTGCAAACGAAGCAGCCTGAAATAGCAGAGGCAGCGAATAAACCAGAAAACAGCATCGTCTTAGCATGTGAGATCGATGAGGTGATCAACTATGCACTGGTTCACAATGGTGCTTCTGTCGTGCGTGATATCTGCATCAAAAACACATCCGAAACGGAACGGAATGCTCTGCTTTTAAAAATCGCTTCGGACGGTGAGCTGATGGAGGATTTTGTGTGCGGGATCGAGGCACTGCAGACAGGTGAGGAGCTGCATTTTCGAAATCTGGATCTGACATTCCATGTCGGATATCTGGCATCGATCACGGAGAAGTTTTCCGGTCAGCTGACGGTTACAGTTCTGGATGGGGAAACTGTGCTGGCATCGGAAAAGATCAATATCACGGTTATGGCGTTTGATGAGTTCCCGGGATTTCAGTATACGCCGGAGCTTCTGACATCTTTTGCAATGCCGAATCATCCGGCGGTGGTCAGTCTGATCCAGCTGGCATCGAAATATCTGGAGAAATGGACAGGCGATCCTTCTTTGGACGGTTATCAGTCCGGTGATCAGGAGCGTGTCAAAAACATGGCGGCAGCAGCTTATGCGGCGATCCAGCAGAAAAATATTACATATGCATCGACAGCGAGCTTTGAGGCATGCGGGCAGAGAGTCCGCCTGGCGGATGCGGTGCTGGAGCAGCATTTTGGAAACTGCATGGATCTGACGCTGCTCTATACGGCATGTCTGGAAGCGATGGATTTAAATCCGTTCATGGTGGTTGTGGAAGGTCATATTTTTGCCGGTGTCTGGCTGGTGGACGGAGCGTTTGCAGATATTCTGGTGGATGATCCGTCACAGCTTGAGAAACGTATGGCAAAAGGCATTCAGGAGCTTACGGTCGTGGAATGTACGGCGATGTGTTCCGGGCAGAATGTAAGTTTTGACGAAGCAGCAGCCATGGCAAAACGGCGTGTTTCCAATTATGGGAAGTTTTATTTTGCAATCGATGTGAAGCGTGCCAGAAGCAGGGGAATCCGTCCACTTCCAATCCGGGTTCAGACGGCAAACGGGTTTGAGGTTCTGCACGAGGACCGAAAAGAAAAAGAGGTCACAGGTGGATCAGACAGCAAAATTGAGATCTTTGATTTTTCGGACTGTACGGAAAAGGCACAGGTCACAAAATTGACGCAGTGGGAGCGCAAACTTCTGGATCTGAGCCTTCGGAATATGCTGATCAATATGCGTGTCACAAAGAGTGTTGTGCCGGTTTTGTCCGCGGATATCGGAAGTCTTGAGGATGCACTGTTTGACGGGGAAGCGTTTCAGGTGATGCCGCGGCCGGCTGATGTAGGTGTGAATCCGGCAGCAGAAAGTCAGATCGAACTTCTCAACAAACTGGGAGAATTATCAGAATTTATTTCTTTTGAAAGCAAACACAAAAGACTGCATTCCATTTACAGCGAGAAAGATTTAAGCACTTCTCTGACGAAAATGTACCGTTCTGCAAAAGCATCTCTGGAAGAAAATGGAGCAAGCACGTTATATCTGGCACTTGGTATGCTTCGTTGGTTTGAACAGAAAAAGAACGCACAGGCAAGATACGCGCCGATCGTTCTGGTACCGATCGACATTGTGCGAAAGTCTGCGGGCAGAGGCTATGCGATGCAGATGCGGGATGAGGATTCACAGATCAACATTACGCTTCTGGAGTTTCTGAAGCAGAATTATGAGATCACGATTCCTGGCATGAATCCGCCGCCGCAGGATGAGCATGGAATGGATATGCCGAAGATTTTTGCAATGATCCGAAAAGCGGTGATGAGCATGGAAATGTGGGATGTGCTGGAAGTTGCCGTGATCGGAAACTTTTCTTTTTCGCAGTTTGTGATGTGGAATGATATTCATAACAACCGTGATTTCCTGGAGGGAAACAAGATCGTCCACAGTCTGATCGAAGGAGCTGTGGACTGGGACTGCACGATCCCGGAAGAAGTGGATCAGGAGGAGGCTTATTTACCGGTAACGGCGGATGCTTCTCAGCTGCATGCCATCAATATGGCTGCCGCAGGGGTGAGTTTTGTACTGCACGGACCGCCGGGAACCGGTAAATCGCAGACCATTACAGCATTGATTGCAAATGCACTGACAAAAGGAAAGACAGTTCTTTTTGTGGCAGAAAAAAGAGCTGCACTGGAAGTGGTACAGAAACGTCTGGCGGCACTTGGAATCGATGATTTCTGCCTGAAATTACATTCGAACAAAGCTACGAAAAAGGCAGTTTTAAATCAGCTGCGGCGTGGTCTTGAGATTGACATGGAAGGCACAAAAACAGATTATGAGCAGAGAATTGCGGACATCCATGCGATGCGTACCGAATTGGATGCTTACGCAAAAGCACTACATAAAAAAAGAAATTTCGGAAAGAGTCTGCGTCAGCTGATTGATCTTTACGAAAGTATTCCGGAAACAAAAGAACAGGTAAAATTTCCGGTATCGGATATCAAAAATATAACAGAAGGTGATCTGAGCAGTCAGAAAAACCATCTGGAACGTCTGATCTCAGCCGGAAGATCCATCGGTCATCCGTATCAGCATCCGCTTGCGGCAGTGAAAAGGGCACAGTACAGTCAGCATCTGAAAACGGAACTGGAGCCGGCGATGCAAAACTATCTGTCTGTACTTGATAGCATCCAGGCTCAGATGGCGGATTTTGCCGCCTCTGCCGGAATCAAAAACCCGGTCACAAAGGCAGAATGGAATCAGGTATCCGAACTGATCCGGTGTATGGAAAGTACGGAAAAAATGCCTGCCTTTTTGAGGACAACAGATTCTGTTGAACGTGAATTTTCCGTTCCGGAAGAATATCTGGAAAAACAGGAGAAATTTGAACAGAAAAAGGCAGAAATGCTTTCAAAATGGAACGAAAATTTCTTAAGTCAGGACATGAGTTCTTATCATGCGAAGTACGAAGAAGCAAACAAAAAGGTATTTTTCTTAAAAGGAAAAGCACAGGCGACACTTGTGGCAGAAATGCAGCTGTTTGCCGCATTTCCGGTGGAGGTCGAGCAGATTCCGCTGTATCTGACGGAGATCACTGCTTATCAGCAGGAAGAGCAGAAAATGGAAGCGGCAGAAGCAGAACTGTCTTATGACTGGAAACAGATCTTGAAAGAACATCTGACAAATGAAGAATTGCAGTCTTATAAAGTACAGATCCAAAATCAGAGAAAGAATATGGTACGTTTTGCCGGAGTACTTCAGGAAATCGAGGCGAGGGGTATTTTAAGTACACTTGTCCGGAAGGGAAAAGCACTCTTTTCTATCTGGAATAGCATGGATGCTGCAGAGCGAAAGGTTGCAGAGCTGCTGGAACTGAAATTTTGCGATGAGAAAGCAGACTGGATTGAGAACAGAAAGGCACTTTGTGGCTGTATTCTGGAAAATGCAGCCGCATTAAAAGAATGGATTGTTTATCAGCAGAATGTAGATTTGTGTCGGAAAAACGGGCTTGCTCCGATCTGTGATGCCTATGAAAAAGGCCTTCCGCATGAAGTGGTATTGAATGTATATCTGCGTTCCATTTACCGGACGATCATTCTTGGCGTGATCGAATCCGAACCGGTGCTGAACGGATTTACCGGAACCGGTTTTCAGGTTCAGATCGGGCAGTTTAAAAAGCTGGATCAGGAATGTATGCAGCTGACGAAAGAAGAAATGTTTTACCGGCTGTCATCGCAGCTTCCGTCTGTCAGTGATTCGGTGGAAGTCAGCAGAGAACTGAATTATTTAAGAAGGGCGATCAGCAGCAACGGCAGAGGTATTTCCATCCGTCTACTGTTTGAACAGATCCCGCATATTTTGCAGAGACTCTGTCCGTGTATGCTGATGAGTCCGATTTCGGCGGCTCAGTATTTAAAGGCAGAAAATGATCTGTTTGATATTGTGGTATTTGACGAAGCATCGCAGCTTCCGACCTGTAAAGCAGTCGGTACCCTTGCAAGAGGCAAAAATGCAGTGATTGTAGGGGATCCGAATCAGATGCCTCCGACCAGCTTTTTTGCGGGAAATTCGGTGGATGAGGACAATCTGGATATCGAAGATCTGGACAGTATTCTCGATGATTGTCTGGCACTTGGCATGCCGTCCGCACATCTGCACTGGCATTACCGAAGCCGCCATGAGAGCCTGATCGCTTTTTGTAACCGGGAATTTTATGAAAATTCTATGCTTACGTTCCCATCGGTAAATGACCGGCAAAGACGCGTCAGCATGGTAAAAGTGGAAGGCTTTTTTGATCGCGGCAAGAGCCGTGTGAACGAAGGAGAAGCACAGGCGATCGTTGCGGAGATCAAGAAAAGATATGCCGATCCAGAGCAGAAAAAGCAGACGATCGGTGTGGTTACGTTTAACGTTAATCAGCAGACTCTGATCGAGGATCTGCTCCAGGAAGAATATCAGAAAGATTTAAATTTTGATAAATGGGCAAATATGGAAGAAGAGCCGCTGTTTGTCAAAAATCTGGAGAATGTCCAGGGAGATGAGCGTGATGTGATCCTGTTTTCCGTGGCATTCGGACCGGATGCGGAAGGAAAGCTGTCCATGAATTTCGGACCGCTGAATCGGGATGGAGGCTGGAAACGACTGAATGTTGCGGTGTCCCGTGCCCGGTGTGAAATGGTGGTGTTTTCTGTTATGACAGCCGATCAGATCAATTTGAGACGAACAAAAGCAAAAGGCGTAGAATCTCTGAAATATTTCATGGAATTTGCTCAAAATGGAAAATTGCGGGGAGACTACAGACAGAATGAAGCAGTCAAAAATCAGGGGATCAAAGCAAAAATCTGCCGGGCACTTGCAAATGCTGGATACGAGTATCAGTTAAATGTCGGTCATTCAAAATTCAAAGTGGATATCGCAGTGATCAATCCGGATCATCCGGAAGAATATCTGCTCGGAATTATGACGGACGGAGATTCTTACTGTCAGTCGGCAAATACGAAAGATCGTGAGGTGGCACAGTTTGAAGTGCTGAAAGGACTTGGATGGAAACTGTATCGCATCTGGACGATGGACTGGTGGGATGATCCGCAAAAGGAAATCACAAAACTTCTCGGAGTGCTTGAAATGAGAAAGAAGGAAGAACAGTAACAGAAAGGAAGCAAAATGGGAAAAGAAAAGGAAAACAGAAATGGAAAAACAAAAGGAAATGCAATCGCTTTAATGCCGATCGGCGTATTTCTTGTGCTGTATCTCGGACTTGGTATTTTATTTGAATACGTGATGAAAATTCCGATGGGATTTTATAATGTGCCGATCGTGGTTGCTTTTCTGGCAGCGATCCTGGTTGCCTGTCTGCAGAACCGGGCGGTAAATTTTGAACAGAAACTGGAGATCATGTCTGGCGGCGTGGGTGATAAAAACATCATCACGATGCTGCTGATCTTTCTGGCGGCGGGTTCGTTTGTCGGAGTTGTGGGAAGGGGAAGTGCAGAGAGTGTGGCGTATTGTATGCTCTCCCTGATCCCGGCGAGATATGCAGTGGCAGTATTGTTTGTGGTGTCCTGTTTTGTCTCCGTGGCGATGGGAACATCGGTCGGAACGATCACACTTCTGGTGCCGATCGCATCGGCTGTTTCCGGTGCTTCCGGATTTGAACTTGCATTCTGTGTGGCATCTGTTATGGGCGGAGCAATGTTCGGCGATAATCTTTCCTTTATTTCCGATACGACGATCGCCGCCTGCAACGGGCAGGGCTGTGAGATGAAAGACAAGTTCCGGGAGAATTTCTGGATTGCATTTCCGGCAGCAGCCGCAACGCTGATTTTAATCCTGATTCTGTCCTTTCAGACAGAAGTGCAGGGGCAGGTCAGCCAGTCTTATCATCTGGTGCAGGTGATCCCGTATGTGCTGGTGCTAATCGGAGGCATTATCGGCATTAATGTCTTTGTGGTGCTTCTGGTCGGGATTGTTTCCGGGGCGTTTATCATGCTGGCCGGAGGGCATATCGCACCGGTTGATCTTCTTGCAAACATGGGGAATGGCGTTTCTGGAATGTTTGAAACCTGCATGGTTGCGATTCTGGTTGCGGCAATGTGTGCCCTGATCCGTGAATATGGCGGATTTGATGCTCTGCTTGCCTGGATCCACCGGATTTTCCGCGGCAAACGTGGCGGTCAGCTTGGCATGGGACTGCTGGTCGGTGCAATGGACATTGCTACGGCAAACAATACAGTGGCGATCGTCATGGCAAATCCGATCGCAAAAGAAATGGCACAGGAGTACGGCATCACGCCGAGAAAAGCAGCCTCGATCCTGGATACCTTTTCCTGTATTTTCCAGGGCATCATCCCATACGGTGCCCAGATGCTGGTGGCGATTTCTGCCGTAAATGAACTTGGCGGAGAACTTTCGGCATTCCAGATCATGCCAAGACTCTTCTATCCGATGCTGCTGCTTGTCAGTTCCGTGCTTGCAATTTTATGGAACAGAAACGAAAAGTAAAAATTATCTTGTGATGTAAATTGTCTTATGATACGATACCTGTAGTTAAATGAAAGTATGCCGAAGATATAAATTTTGAACGTCCGCTTTACATGGACGAAATAAATCGGATAAAAGAGGACAGCAGACATTATGAGAATAAATGAGACTTTGAAAAAGCCGATGTTGGAGGCGAAATACCTGAATGTAGACAATACAGACAGATATCGCCCGATCATCCGGCTTTTTTATTTAAATTATGAAAAGCTGAAATACTGGATCTACCAGGAAGAAGTTTATGAGGAATTAAAAGAAGATCCGTATTTTCAGGAGTATACACCGGAACAGTGTCAGCAGGATCTTACGGCACTGACTGCCTGGGGGAATCTGATCACCACGCAGGATACCAGGAGAGTGACCACGATTGAAGAATTTAAAAATAAAAAATTTCGCTATCAGCTGTCAAAAGCGACAGTAGAAATCGAGCGAATGGTGATCCGGGTAGAAAATCTGTTTATCGAAAGTTCTTCCCTGGAGCCGACACTTCTGGAGCGGATCCGCATGAATCTGGAAAAAATCCCGCAAATGCAGAACGAAGAACCGGAAAAAATCTACAGCTGGTGGAATGATCTGGGCAGCGATTTCATCCGTCTCAATCAGAATTATCAGGATTATATGCGTGAGCTGAACAGTGTGAAAGCGGAGCAGATGATGAAAACGCAGGAATTTCTGATCTTCAAGGACCGGCTGATCGAATATCTGCGAAGTTTCGTAAAAAGCCTGCAGATCAATGCGTCGGCGATCGAGCAGTACCTGAAGAATACAGAAGAACATCAGATAATTGCTATACTGGAGAAAGAAGCAGAATATGAAGTCTCGATTCCTCAGATTGATGTAGAGCTGACAAAAGAAAGGATCCTTGATAAAGTCACCGGACGCTGGCAGAGCCTGAAAGAGTGGTTCATGGCGACGGAGGATCAGCAGTCGGAAGTGGTGCGTGTGTTTGATACGACAAACGAAATCATAAGAAAAATCACAAGATATGCAGCAAGGATCAGCGAACTGAGCAACAGCGGTTCCAATCGAAGAGAAGAATACCATAAACTGGCAGTGATGTTCTCAAAATGCGAGGATATCTATGAGGCACACAGGCTGGCGGCTTCTGTTTTCGGGATCGAAAAACCGCTGCATTTAAAGGGGCTTTCCGGGCGAAAGACGGAGAGCATCAACAGCGGTGTTTTTGAAGAAGATCCGCATATGGTAACAGTGCTTCCGCGTGTACGGACCTACAAGGAAAAGGCAAAACGAAGCGGCATTGCAGACCGCAGCAAAGAAAAAGAGGCAGTGCGCCTGGAGACGATCCGCAGGCTGGAGGAAGAACAGAAACTGCTTCGCAGCTATATTAAAGATGGAAAAATTTCGTTTGCAGAACTGCCGGAGATTGAGCCGCATGTAAGAGATGTTTTTCTGCTGTGGCTGTCAAAAGCACTGGAGAATAAGCATTTTCGCGGGAAAACAGAGAGCGGCGAAATTTATTATATCGAAAATGCAGATACGAAAGAAACCTGTATGCTGCATGCAAAAGACGGGATTTTACAGATGCCGGCGTACACGATCCGGTTTGAGGAGAAAAAATGAATGCGTTAGAAATATTACTGGGGAGAAGATGGATTTTAAAAAGCAGAGACAGGGAATTGTATTACCGGATGAAAGATGAAGCACCGGCCATTAAGAAATTTCTGACGGAGAAGCTGGGGTATCAGATGATCGTTAATCCATATCTGATAAAAATAGAGAAAATGCCGGCAAAGCCGGAGAACTGGATGGGGATTCTGGAATTTAACGACAAGATAGAGTATGTATTTTTCTGTATGATCCTGATGTTCCTAGAAGAAAAAGAAGCGATGGAACAGTTTGTATTATCAGAACTGACGGAATACATACAAGGGCAGTATCAGGAAGAGCAGATTGACTGGACGGTCTACCAGTACCGCAGACACCTGATCAAAGTGCTGAAATATTGTGTGAACAGCGGCATTCTTGATGTGGATGACGGAAGTGAAGAGAATTTTGCGAAAGACGGGAGCAATGAAGTGCTCTATGAAAATACCGGGGCGTCCCGCTACTTTATGCGGAATTTTACGCAGGATATCATGGGATATACAAAGCCGGAGGATTTTCAGAAAGAAGAGTGGATCGATGTCGATGAAGACCGCGGAATTGTGCGAAGACAGCGAGTTTACCGCCAGCTTCTGATGACGATGGGGATGTATAAAAATGAGCAGAATGAAGAAGATTTCGCCTATATCCGCAATCAGAGGAATCTGGTACAGAGTGATTTTGAAGAATATCTGGACTGTGAACTGCACGTGCACCGCACGAGTGCATTTCTCATTCTTTCACAGGACTGCCGCATGGGGCGGTGTTTTCCGGAAGAAAACACGATATCGGATGTGATCCTGCTTGTGAATGGCATGATCTGTGAAAAGATAGAAGAAGGAGAGATCGTGCCTGCGGCAGATGAACGTATCTTTATCCCAAGAGAGATGTTTACAGGCATCCTGGAGTCATGCAAAGAGCTTTATGGAAGGGGATTTATCAAAACATACCGTGAGATGACAACAGGAGAATTTTGTGAAAATGTAAAGAATTATATGCTGGAACTGGGACTGATCCGGGAAGAGAAAGATATCTGGCTCAGTCCGGCAGTCGGAAAAGTGATCGGAAAGTATCCGGAAAAATTTATGAAAAATGGAGGCAGTGATGAACAGTAAATGGCAGATATACAGGGTAGGGCTGATTGATTTCTGGTACTACGACGAAGAAGAGTTTTACTTTCTGGATGGCAGGATGCTGCTTCGCGGAGCAAATGGTTCCGGAAAATCTGTAACGATGCAGAGTTTTATCCCGCTGCTCCTGGATGGAAATATGCGTCCGGAGCGTCTGGATCCATTTGGGTCAAAAGCAAGAAAAATGGAAAATTATCTTCTCGAAGAAGGGGATGGACGGGATGAGCGGACCGGATACCTTTATATGGAACTCAAACGCAAAGAGAGCGATGAATTTCTGACACTTGGCATCGGTATGCGTGCCCGGAAAAATAAAAAAATGGACTCCTGGTATTTCTGCGTTACAGACGGCAGACGCATCGGCAAAGATCTTTATCTCTATAAAGAAGAAAAAAGCAAGATCACCTGCACCATGCGTGAACTGAAAAACCGCATCGGAGAAGGCGGAAAAGTGATGGAAACACAGAGCGAGTATGCACAGTGTGTCAACAGACTGCTGTTTGGTTTTGAGACACAGGAAGAATACAGGGAACTGCTGAACCTTCTGATCCAGCTGCGAACGCCGAAACTGTCAAAGGATTTCAAGCCTACCGTGATCAATGATATCCTGAGCAGTTCGCTTCAGACCTTATCCGAAGATGATCTTCGTCCGATGTCGGAAGCGATCGAAAATATGGATGGCATGAAAACAAATCTGGATACCTTAAAAGAAAGTATTTCTGCAGCGAAACAGATTGAAAAAGTGTACGATCAGTATAATGAGATCGTACTGTATGACAAAGCACTTCTCTATACAAAAGCCATAAAAGAGTGCCGCCAGGCGGAAGAAAAAACAGTTCAGACTGAAAAAGCAATCCTGGAAAATACAGCATCTTATCAGGCAGAAAAAGAACATTATGAAGAACTTGCAGGAGAAGAAAAGCTGCTTCAGGAAGAGAAGGACTCCCTGGCAGATAATGATGCAGCCAAATTAAAAGACCGCGAGATTAAAATAAGCCAGGAGATCAGAGAGTTACAGAAAATTGTTGCCGATAAAAAACAGCAGGAGCAGACGAAAAACGAAAAGCGGATCGATACAGAAGAAATCCTGAAAAAACAGGAAGAAAAGAAAGAAGAAAAATGGTCTGAAATCGAAGAATATCTGGCGGAAATGGAATCCGATATGGATGGCGTTCCATTTGATGATTTTTCTTTTATGAAGGAAGAGCTTTGCGAAAAGAAAGAAGAGGAATATTCTTTTGATGCACATCGGAAACTGCTGAAAGATTACACGAAAAAAGTAGAGCAGGGAAAGCAGTTGCTTCTGGAAGAAAAAGCGGTGCAGGAGCGTTACAGCACGTTCCTTCAGGATTTGGATCAGTATCAGGATGAGAGAAACAAAGCAGAGAGAGAACTTTTACAGTACGAAAATCAGCTTCATGAGATCCGTCAGGAACTGATCGAGCAGATTTATAAATGGAATCAGCAAAATGAAGAACTGCATCCGGAGGCGGAAGTTCTGCAGGAGATGGCAAGGCAGATTGAAAACTATCAGTCGGACAGTGACTACTGGGCGATTCGAAATTTAAGTAAAAAAGCGTATGATCAGAAAAACGAGGCTTTATCAGCAGAGAAAACCCAGAGAAGCTGGCAGCTTTCAGAACTTAAAAAAGAATACGATGCGATCAGCACGGAACTGAGACAGTGGAAAAACCAGAAAGAACCGGAGCCGGAAAGGGATGCGGCAGTTCTTGAAAACAGAAAACGTCTGGATGAAAGGAACATCCCATATCTGCCGTTTTATAAGATGGTTGATTTTGATCAGAAGCTGGGGAAAGAAAAAGCAGCCAGACTGGAAGAAGCACTTCTGCACATGGGAATCCTGGATGCACTGATCATTGCACCGCAGTACCGGGAGCAGGTTCTTCAGAGCGAAGAAGGATGCTGCGACCGCTATTTATTTACGGATGCAGAGTATGTCAGGAACAACCTTATGGATTGGCTGGATATCGACAATCCGGATCATGATATGTTCTTATATCAGAATGTATCGGGTGTTTTGTCAGCAATCACATCAGGAAGATCCGATCAGGCAGCGACCTGGATTGATGAGGACGGAAATTATAAGATCGGAGTTCTCGAAGGCACAGTAACAAAACAGTACACACCTTGTTTTATCGGTTCTACAGCAAGAGAACAGTATCGCCTGGATAAGATCGCAGAACTGCAGCAGCTCCTGGACGAGAAGCAAAAAGAAATCGAAACAGAAGAACAGGAAATCGAAAAAATCCAGAGTCGTCTGAAAAAACTGTCGGAAGAATGGAACACTTTCCCAAAAGACCATGACCTGAAGATTGCCGCAAAAGAGTGTGAAAAGCAGGAAGAAAAATTAAAGGATCTGAATGAAAAGATACAGCAGCAGAAACAGCGTGTCGAGACAGAGCGAAAGAAGCTGGATGAAGTACGCCTGCGGGTGCAGGAAGCCTGCCAGAAATGTTACTTGAAAGCGAGACTGGATCTGTTTGAAGAAGTTCAGGAAGCACTGAAAGAATATACGGAATGCCTGAACCAGCTGCAGATCTGCCATAAAGACTATATCAATACGCTGCACTACATAAGAAGCCAGGAATTTTATCTGGAAGATATCGAGAAGGATCTGGATGATATCCGGTACGAACTTGGCAGAAATCACACACAGCAAAAACCAAAAGAAGCAGAACTTCTGGCAGTACAGGAACAGTTAAAGCTTACCGACTACGAAAAAATTAAGAGCAGGCTGGATTATTGCATGGAACGTTTAAGCGTGATTCCGCAGGAAAAAGAAGCTTCCGCAAGAAAAAGAGGTGAGCTGGAGAGCGGGAGAAAAATTCTGGAAGAAAAACAGAGAGAAAATCAGAAGATCACCGAAAAACTGCAGGACAAAAAAATCTGGCTGAAAAAAGTATTTGAACAGGAATATCAGCTTGGCTATGTGATGGAGCTTTCGGCAACAGAAAAAGTGACAGAAAAAGAAGCGGCAAAAGTATGCAGCCAGCTTGCCGGAAAATTCGGAAACGACAGGCAGAGTGACCTTCTTGGAAAGCTTCAGGCAGAGTATCATAAAAACAGAGGTTATCTGCTGGAATATCAGATGACATTAAAGACACTGTTCCAGGATCTGGATGAACAGACTTCCTTCCTGGAGATGAGTATGAAACGTATCGATGTTTCTGCAAAGTACCATGGAACCGTTGTGAAATTTAAAGAACTGCTCTCTATTCTGGAAGAAAATGAAAGAGTACAGAGTCAGCTGCTCAACGATAAAGATAAAGAACTTTTTGAAGATATCCTTGCCAATACGATCAGCAAAAAGATCCGTGCCAGAATCCAGGCGAGCAAACGCTGGGTGGAAAAAATGAACGATCTGATGGAGTCTATGAAAACTTCCAGCGGTTTGAAACTGAGCCTTCGCTGGAAAAACAAGCGGGCAGACAAAGAAGAACAGATGGATACAAAAACACTGGTGGATCTGCTTCAGAAAGATGCCGAGATCATGCGTCCGGAAGAAGTCGAACAGTTATCCAGACATTTCCGCTCCAAGATTGCCGAGGCAAGAAAGGAAGCCGATGAGACAGCGAATATGCAGTCCTTCCATGCAATCATGCGGGAAGTTCTGGATTACCGCAAGTAGTTTGAATTCCAGCTGGAATGCCAGAAGACCGGCGAGAAAAAGCGGGAACTGACAGACCGTGTATTCTTCACGTTCAGCGGCGGTGAAAAAGCAATGGCGATGTATGTGCCGTTGTTTTCAGCCGTTGTCGCAAAATATGCAGGTGCAAGAGGGGATGCACCAAGGCTGATCTCCCTGGATGAGGCATTTGCCGGGGTGGATGAGATGAACATCCGTGATATGTTCCGCCTTATGGTAGAATTTGATTTTAATTTTATGATCAATTCTCAGATCCTGTGGGGAGACTACGAGACGATTCCGGCACTTGCCATTTATCAGCTGGTACGTCCGGAAAATGCAAAATTTGTGACTGTCATCCGTTATACATGGAATGGAACGGTCAGGCAGATGACAACGAAAAAAGATGTGAATCAGACAGAGTAAGTTTCGAAAGGAGTATGAATAAAGGAAAGAAGGGAATGACATTTCATTCCACGTGGATTACAGACAGGTATTATGATATGATAAAATAAAATCGACAAATGAAAAGTACTTAAGAAAAGGAGAAATTTATTATGGGTTGGGAAGAAATATTAGACGCAGAAGGTGCAGATATGGCAGATGCCTACAATGATAGTCTCCCGGAAGAAACGTATGAAACGGTCAAGGTTTATGATCCTGAGCAGGATAAGAAGTCTGAAATGGACAGTATGAGACGGCTTGTAGAAAGCTATGAAGAAGAGAAAGACCGAATAGAATATATTTGTGATTTTGAGGGTGTACCGGACGTATTGGTCTATGACGCATATAAAGATGACATAGTTGAAGATGTTATATCGGAAGAGCTCCTAGGTCCAGATATCTCATTTGTTGATATGTCCCACGATCAATTGATGAAGGCATGGACAAAATTCGGGCAGGATATAAATCAGGTGAGGTGCACTTTGGCCTGTGCCGAACAGGATATCCAAATATTGATGAATCTTGCAGATGATGAAGCTAAGTCAGTTTTATCATCATATAAAAATGAGATTAAAAAGGAATATGAAGAAGTTTCTAGGTGTTGTGATGGCATTGGGAAAGAGTTTGAAAATATGACTCTCAATGATCAGATAGCGAAACTTGCAGACCTGGTATTTAATGTGTATAAGTCGGAAGAAATTTTGAAACTTATAGAAGTGAATATTCACTGTCTGATGGGGTATCGGGGATGTTATGGTGCCCAGATTCCGAAAGATATGGAAGATAAATACCAGGAGAAATACAATGCTATTGTTAACAAAAGGTAAGCACAAAAAGAACCTGTAAAACCTGAAGATGATTGTTGCTCGTCCTTATAAAAGTGGGAGTCTTTTCCGACTAAGATAAAACAATACTTCATGACAGATCTAAAGTCAGGAAGTGTAAAAAGAGAGTAAAAGATATATGGAAAATGATAAAAAAGAGTGCAGGGCTTATTTCCTGGAACGTTCTGTATACAAAAAACTGTTTGCAAAAATACAGGAAAAATATGCCGGGATCGGACATTTCGGCGGAACCTTTCTTCTGGATGACCTCACAAAAGAAGAAAAAGAGCAGCTTGGCGGTTTTCTTCAGAAAGATTTTTCCGGGCAGAAAAATGTGCGGGTCACGGCAAAACAAATGGAAAAGGCACTGCAAAGCAGCCGCTTCTGCAATTTCACCTGGGAAGAAATCCTGGAGCTTTATACAGGAAGAGCACTGCTTGTAAAGAAAGAAGAAAAACAAAAAGAAGAACAGCAAAGAGAATTCTGGTTTCAAAATATTCAGCTTCAATTAAAAAATCCGGATTTTCGAAACTGGATTTCTGAAGTGCTGCAAAACAGAAAAGAAAGTTATCTTTTTCTTTTGCAGCAGTATAAAGAAAACAAAAAAGAACTGGAAGATCTTCTGCAAAAGACAGACCGGGCAGCAGAAACGCTGGCAGCGTCCGAAAAAAGAGAATTGCTTGCTGTTTTTGCTGCGAAAGTCACAGGAAATCCACACTATTTTGATGAAGGAGAAACGGCAGAAAAATGTCTGTCATCCTATCTGAAATGGAAACTGAAAAAAGAGCGAAGCAACGGACTTTTCAATGCCGAATACAAAAACAGAATTTATTTTGAAGCCGGGATTTTAAAAGATGAACTTTCCAACGATGTTTTAACGTATGGACTTCATGCATGGAAGGAAAACGGAGAACCCCACCCCGGAATCGAAGGATTCTTCAGATGCAAAGAACCATTGAAACTGACCTTAAAAACACTGGGCGGACTTGGAAAAATCACAGGAGAACAGAAAATCTATATGGTTGAAAATCCGGCGGTTTTCTCAAGACTTGTGGAAAAGTATCCGGATCGAACTATTCTGTGTGGAAACGGGCAGCCGAAGTTTTCGGTGTTTGTGCTTTTGGATAAACTGACAGAAAACAGTACCATCTATTATGCGGGCGATTTTGATCCGGAGGGGCTGCAGATCGCACAAAACCTCAAAAAACGCTATCCGGAACATTTTATTTTCTGGAAATACAAGGCAGAATATTATCAGAAATATAAATCCGAAGTGCAGCTGGATGAGAAACGAATCCGAAAATTGGATAAGATCGACCTGCCGGAACTGCAGGAAATCAAAGAAGCGATGCAAAGAGAAAAATATGCTGCGTATCAGGAGGCGATGGTGGAAGAGTATGAATAAAGAACAGCAGAAAATAAAAGAATTGCATGACGGTTTTCAGACGGCTTGTGTGGATCAAAGCTATCGCTCAAATCTTGCGTACAGGCCGGAGTTTATATCCAACAATTATAAAGAAGGCAAGAAAGTCCTTGTTTCGTTGGAGCAGGAGCTCTCGGATTGTGAAGAGTTTCAGATCAGTGTTGCGTTTATTACGAAAAGCGGCATTACACCATTGCTGCAGATATTAGAAGAACTGGAAAGAAAAAACATCCCGGGGAAGATCCTTACCACGGATTATCTGATGTTCAGTGAACCGGATGCGCTGGAAAAACTGGCAACCCTGAAAAACATTGAGCTGAAGATGTTTCGGACAGATTCAGAAACAGCAGGTTTTCATACAAAGGGCTATATTTTCCGAAAAGAGGAAATTTATAAAATTATCATTGCAACGGTGTACAAAGGGAACATAATAAAAAACTTAATAATGGACTGCCAATCTTACACAAAGTACCGCCCAAACGAGACTACGGGCGGTATTTTTGTATCATGGCGGAGAAAGGAGGAACTTCCCACGGGGGCTTGACTGAAAAGTTGAGCCCCTTTTTTCATGCCAAAAAACAGGAGGTAAATGCTTATGGCAGATGATAAAACCACAAAAACGCCGGAACAGCCGGTAACGGATAGCGGGCCGGGCAAGGAAACGCCTCCCGCTCCCCCAAAAGAGCCGGAGAAGGTTTCCGTTTCCCCGGAGCCGGAAAAAAAGACGGAACCGGAGGTAAAGAACCCGCAGGTTTCCGTCTATAACTTCGCTGAAATTATGAAGGAAAAGAAGGTCGAGGAACGGGCGGCAGCTCCCAGCGGGGAAAAG